>ERZ772855.2891-NODE-2891-length-13774-cov-8.398498_pt1 | contig 13774 bp, 10 predicted proteins | sample MGYA00511900_ERZ772855 | MGnify/ENA primary metagenome ERZ772855 (study PRJEB29015, sample SAMEA2737701) | human gut metagenome | biome: human gut; feature: human-associated habitat; material: faeces | place: China | collected 2012 ...
CCATTCCAGATGGACTGGAAGCTTCCCTCTGTCCAAGAACTGATAAACTTGGTACTGAAGAACCAACTGGCCTCATCTGGATGTGCTAGGAGATATTGAACACGCTTATCAAAAAGGTGATTGGCACTTTTTTCAATCTTTTCGATATTCCCCTTTTTCTTGGCGTAAATGTCACGGACATAACCGGTATACCATCCTGGCATGCGTTTAGAATCAGGCTTGTCCTGTAAGCCCATAGCCAGCCAAGCAATCTGAGGCGTTCCAGGAATTTTTTGATGGGTGGTAATCTCGTAGTAACTGGTCGTCGCCTTATGCAAACTCATAGGAAAGGCAAAGAAAACTAAGACTAAAAGCAAATAGCGGTAACGTTTCTCTCTCAGAGTCAATAGTATCAAAATACCAGATAGAGCAATGATGAGAATGATGTTATTGCTCCTTACCCAGTATGCCAAAGATAGCATGGCCACCGAAAGAATCGCATTCCTAGCCTTACCACGTCTTAAGTAACGTAGAAAGAAGAGAATAGCAAAATTAGAAAAGAACAAGCCATACATAAGCCCATAGGCAAACATGATGTTAAAGACTAAGGGCAAGAAACCGAAACTCATGATGACAGCCAAACGACTAACTAAAGGCCTCGTAAACAGTTCATCCGTGATTTTCCAAGTAGCATAGTTCATACCAATGACCATGCCAAGATTCAATACATAGAAAACTGAGATAACTGGTAAAGGAATTAGATAGAGAACCAAGCGTTCAAAACTAAGCAAACCCAACTGATGCGGATAGCGGTAGAAGTAGGCTCCTGGTTTTATTAAGGAGAAGTTTCCAGCATTGAACTGGACAGCTCCTTTAAAGACAGTACCTGCATCGTCTCGACCAGCAAAACTAGTCAGAAAAATCAAAAGTAGGCCAAAACTCACAAAGCAAACTGAAAAAAAGATGAAAATCTGCTTTGTTGTCAGTTCCTTTAAGATCTTGGGCCAGAGAAGGGTCAAAAGCAGAATGGCCCCACCTGAAACATAAACATACCAAGGAACGCTACTAATCTCTGCCCACTCAAAGTATCCCGTCATCATGGTCGTGCGAATGAACAAAGCAGTCACAAATAATAGCCCAAAGACTAAGAGCCCCACATAGCGCCCTAACCATTCTAAAAAAGAACTCGTATATGACATAAGAGCCTTCATGCTGAAAGTCTCCTTTAATATAGGTAATTACCCTTATAGTTTAGCACAGTCGTCGGAAAAATGTAATGAAAACCAGAAGAAATATTTTCAATTTCCAAGATAAGGTTTGTAGCCTACACTTGAGGAAAGTAAGAGTCTGTATTAAGAAAATGAAAAAGACCGTTTAAACGGTCTCAGATAGAAAAGTATGATGTAAATTATAATTTTACTACTCTTTAAAAGGAATTCCAGTCTTATTTAGAACAGAAACAGCACTTAAAATTTTATTTTTATCAATTGCTGAAGCATTAGAATGATCCAGATTCTCGAATGCTTCTAGAAAACGAATGCAATCTCTGGCTATATCAAGTCCTTTAGGATTGTTTTGCCTTAAGAAATTCATGGCTTGATGAAATTTTAAATTAAACTTTTCAGTATATAAGTGGTTGTAAGATGGAGATTTAAGGATGTCATCTAACTTACTCACTAAATTATTGGCATTAATAAAATAAGACTTTCTAGAAAAATAGTCAACCATATGAATTAAAATAGCTATATCTTCTTTCTTCGAAGATAGGAAACTCTTTTTATTATTTACTACAGAATCTAAAATTTTATCAGAACGATACTTGACCATTTCATATGGACAATCAGCTAAAATGTAGGTAAGTACTGAATACTCAAAAATTCCCCATGTATCAATATGATTTAAATAATTTAAAATAATTTTTAACTCATCATTTGTTAACTGAGAGGTTAAGCTAAATGTATGAAAATAACTTTGGTAGGAAAGCTTATAAACTGTCTCAAGAATTGGGTTATCGGAATAATCTCCTTCAAAAGAAGATTCAACTAATTTAAAACCGTCATAATAATGACCATTGTTAATTTTTACAAATATTTCTTCCGATAAAGACAATTCTTTTAAAATCGATTCACCATTGTAATAGCGAAAGAAGTCATTCCATGTTGCTCCTATGCGGATTAATAAACGGCCAAAGTTATTGAGACTAATACTCGATTTTCCATGTTCAAAAACCCCTAGCATTTGTGGAGAAATAATATTTCCAGCAGCTTCTTTTAAACTGTATCCGCGATCCAAACGCAATTGCCTAAAGGCTTTACCATAGCAAGAACGATTTTCCATAACTTAATTTTCCTTTTAAATCTTCTAAGTCTATTATATACCAAAAATCTTCGATTATTAATAAAGAAAAAATATTTTCAAAAAAATATCTATTTTATTAGAAATAATAAATGTGAAAATATTTTTTCTTTTTTAGGTTGAATCCTTAGGATTTAGTTATAATAATTCTAAAAGTTTTAAAATTATATTGTAAATCATCTGATAGTATCAGCTTAGTCTAAAAATATCTTATAGCTTCATTGAGTTAAAGGAGGTATTGCAAGAGAACTTAGACAAGCTTATTTCACCTTAAGTTATGTCATTAGGAGGATTTATTATGGAAAAAGAAGAGTGGTTTGAGTATTTTGAGGCGGTTAATGGTAGAAAACCAACTTTAGAAGAATTCAGTAAAACCAAAGCGTCAGGATTTTTTGAAAAAAAGAAAGCATCAGAAAAAGAGGAAAATCTAACGAGTCCTCAACAAGAGACGCCTTTATCTCCAAAACAAGTAAGAGAAAACTGGGTGAAGAATTTTGAATTAAGTCATGGTAGACAACCTAGCTTTGAAGAGTTTTTTGAAGGAGTCGAAGCACTGAAACAGCCAGCTCCAGAGTCAGCTGCAAATCCTCTACATCAGACTGTGAATACTCAACCTTTCAATACAGGCGATAATCAGACAAACCTTGGTTTTGGTCATCAAATTAATCAGTCCATTGCCAATAACCCATCCCAAAGTGATGTCAATTCAAATCCCCAAATGAATCCATTCAGCAATGGACCAATATCACCTTTACAAGATGCACCTCAATGGTCTGGGACAAGTCAGTCAAATCCTTATTTTACAAGGTCATCAAGTCCTTATTCTCAGACTAACTATACTAATACAGGACAGACAGCACCTCTAAATACTTATGCGATGACCGACTCATTCTGGTCTAATATCACTACCAAACATAAGTCTTTGTTGGCTCTTATGCTGATTGCTAATCTCTTCTTTGTCTTTTACGGTTTGAAGCCAGCAGAGGGTACAAATGCTAACGGTTATATCTATGAATCGGGAAGTGTTTTTCTACCTACAAAATACAGTACTGATTATTATGGCTCCAGCAGTCTCGCCATGACTAGAGAATTCTATAAACAGATCAATAAAAATGTCGCTAATGAGCGTTATAAAAATTTATTGCCAATGGGGATTTCTGTTTTTGTTATGGGAGTCGCTGCCTTTGTGTTGCATGAGGATCAAGACTTTCAAAATAGAGTTTATGTGACCTATCTCAAGAAAGGGGAAAAATAAATGTACTTCGAAACTTGGATTGGAATGATAGTGTCTTTGGTGCTTTTTCCTATTTTCTATTTTTATGCGGTTAGACCAGCAGATTCACGATTTAATAATGCTTTGATTGAGCAAGGCGTCATTAAACATCGTGATCCACAATTATTCATGCAACAAACCCATTCTTTTTATTCAAGGGAAATCACATCTTTAAATGCTATTTCAGAGAAATTGGTAGAGCAGCCCTTTATCCTGCCCAAAACACCTTGCGGTCCCTTTCAAAACACTACAAAAATTGAGCAAGAAATTTATCCTGACCTTGTTATTATCACCGTTAAAAATTTGAGTAAAAAAGCCATTTTCTCGTTAAAAAGTTTAGGTGAATATAATGGCGAATACGTCTATGAATTTTCATTGGAAACGTTGAAGAAACGAGGTTTTAAAGAGACAGCCTTTGTTTACAATTTTATATTGACACGTATAGAAACTATTTTAAAGCAACTAGATGATAATATTGAGGTCGAACGTAAGGTAATCGACTATACATCTTCAAGAAAGTAGGATAATATGGAAGTTTCATTTTTTTTAATTTTTGTAGCTATCGTAGTGGGTATTTATTTTGTAATGCACTTGATAGAGGTTGGTGTTTTCAAAGTTAAAGATAGCATTGAAGATAGTATGATGAACGCTACCGCACATAGAAAACAAGAGGAGCAGCACACTGATAGACGTGAAAAACTTTAAGGTAATTTATAAAAATTAGCTATACTGTCGTGAAGATAGGAATAGGTTGTTCGGTATTAGTATATAAATAATTAGAATTAATATGACTATTATAAAAATTAGAAAGGTTATTTTAGTGTTATGAGTAAAAGAGATGATTGGATCGATTATTTTGAACTGCTTCATGGACGAAAACCAAATGCTGAAGAGTATATGGAGGCAAAAGAGGCAGGAAAGTTTGAAAGTGTTCCAGATGATACTGGTAAAAGTGTTCAAGGGCAAAGTTCGCCTCAAGCTGCTCCAAGCGTAGAGCAGTATGATGTAGCAGAGACATCTGGTTTTGACGATCGGTTTGCTTCAGAACAGTTACATGAGCAGACAAACATAGTAGGAGAAGGTCCTAGTCCTAAACAAGATTATCAAGGAGCAACAATTCCAAATTATTACAATACTACGCAGGGTCAATATGCCTCTCCGTTTCTGGTCGATCAACGGGGACAAGAGATTACCTTTGGAAGAGCCCTTGCTGATTATTTCAGAGGTTACTGGTCATTTAATGGCTTTACGTCCCGAAAGGGCTATTGGTCAGTCGTTTTCTTTATTTTAGTTGCTTGGGGATGTTTTTACGCTATTCTTAGTTTTTTTCTTATACGTCAAACTAATATTTACTTACTAGATTACTTGTTTTATAATCCTTTTTTAGGTCTTTCGATTTATAGCATTCTTTGGTTACCATATTTGGTTATGATATTACCAGGATTGACACTCCGAACTAGAAGACTTAGAGATGCAGGACTACGAGGAAGAGGTATTTTTGTACTTTATCTACTTTGTTTGATTCCCTTTGTAAACATTATTAGCTCGCTCTTTTTACTTTATGTGGCTTGCCAGAAGTCTGATCATTTTCTTCAAAATGGTGAAACATTCTTCTATAGGAATCGTGTTCAGTCACCAGCACTGCCTAATTTAGAATTCCCTCAAAGAAAATCATTGGGAGGTTTTTTTGGAGGTTGTTTAATCATTTTAGGGATTGTTTTGCCTCTCATTTTGGTACTTAATGTCAATAATTTCAGTAACAACAACGACTATTCTCATGACAGCTCTTACTATGATGGTCAAACAGTTGATTTGTCTCAATACGAAGTTAGTTTGAACGTTGATGGTGAAAATGGCTCAGGGGTTGCCAGTGCACATATCGATGCGACCCCAAGTGTATCAAGTAGTAGCAGTGAGATAAAGGATTTTTTGGAAAATCCTCAAATTACCATTTCTAAGGAAACTGGACTCTCAGATGGGGATACGGTTGATGTTGAGATAACCTTGGATGAAGATAAGGCCAGCGAATTAGGCTTATCAGTTACTGGGACTTCCTATCATTATTTCGTTGTCTCAAATTTAGGTTCTGATGATAAGGCATCTTCAAAAACCTCATCAAACAATTCTTCAAGCAACTCTTCATCACAAAATACTTCTAGTGAGCAAGATACCAAGAAGAATATTGAGACCTTTATGACTAACTTTAGAAGTGACATCAATCGTACCATTAAAGAATCTTCAGATTATGTTTATCCATACTTTGAGTCTAAAGATAACGCTACTTATAAGAGTATTATTGATATCTACTTGCAAAATCCTGACCACTATGATCACTTTGAATCAAAGACTGATAATATCTATGACATTAAAGATAATGGTGATCAGGTAACCTTTACCATAGATTTTACGACGACGACTTACTTTACAGACGGTAAGGCTCCGGCAACCTCATCAAAAACCCGTCATTATGTTTGTAAAAAGCACGGTTCGTCATTCTATATCATTAGTTTTGATAACCTTTAATACGATAACATATCAGGTAATCCTATGAAAAAGAAATTGTTTAATGGGTTAGTAGCAAGTCTCATCCTTCTTTTAACAGTTCAACCACTTGCTTCCCCTTTTATATCCCAAGATGGTCTTGTTTTTGCCAATAACATCACTAAATCAGAGACCTCCTCTTCCCAAAAATCACCAAATCTAACTGCCTTATCCAACAAGAATACGCAAAAAGATAGTAAGAAAGAAAAAAATCTTAAAAAAGTACTGACACAACCTTTGATGTCACTAGGTTCTTCTCTATCTTCATCGGAAAAAGCGGATACCAAGCGACTGCTGGGTGATACCAATATTGCTGAAGACCAAGTGATAGATGTTGATGGTAAGACCATTGCCAAATACTTGGACGATGTTGATACCAATTCCAAGGTTTATTCAAGTGCTTATATTAAACCATTGTCCGAAGGTTCTGGTGTTCAGGTTGAGATTGTGACACCAACAAAAATTACCAAAGTTTCCTCAACAACATATCAAAATGCAGCCATTACATCTGGCGTATCTGATGTTCTTATCCGCATTGCTTCAGTCAATGAAGTAAGTGGGGAGGGAGCCTTAGCTGGTGTCTATGCTCTGCTTGACAAGGTTGGCTTTTCGGTAGACAAAAAAACTATTAAAACCAGTCAAGACGAAATTGGTCTGATTGATAAAATCAAGGAAGAATCTCATCTCTCAGACGAAGATGCCAATAAATTTTTAGCCGAACTCAAGAAGCAGATTATTAAAAAGGTAACTGACAAAGAAAGGATTGACGATAGTTGGTTACAAGATATATTAAAGAAGGCCTGTGACGGCTACGGCATAACACTAAGTGATGGCTTAAAATCAGATATCATAAATTGGTTAAAAGAATTTTCATATACTGATACCGCAAAATCTAAACAAAGTGTGAATCAATTAGATCAAAGTTTGTTGACGTCTGATTGGTCAGAAGTCTTGTCTAAGTTGGACAAAGTCTTAAGTAGAGATGAGATCCTTGCCCTAGACAAACAGGACTATAGTGAGAAAAATGGGTATCATGAGATTATAGCCGCCCTATATAATAAACTTTTAAAAGCTATTCAAGATAAGGATTTAAAGCAGGTTAAGCTTATCTATACTAATAGTTTTGCGGTTGAACATCTCCTAGGCTCACCATCAACTAAAGAAAAGGAAGCTTTAAACTATATTCGGATGCTCTGTTATTATTTCATCGCATCAGTGGAAGATAACAAACTCGAAGATGCCCTACAATCGGATGATAAACCAGCTTGGCTGGTCTCTGATAACACCAAAGATAATCTCTTAGCTAGTCTAAAACGTTATCAGAATATCGGTCAGAATCCTAGTCTTCAAGAATTGCTCATTCGTATCGCCATTGCAACGGGCTATTCTTATGAAGCCTTTCTCTACAAAGATATAAGACAAGAAGGGCATGTCATTAAACTAACAATTGTTTGTCCTTGTTTGAAAAATGATTGCCAACTCTATGTGGTTTATAACCTCAAAACAGGTGTCTGTCTCTTGAAAGATGGAAAAGACTCAACCAGAACGAAACTTTATGATTTTAAAAAGGCTTATGATGTTAATCTTGAAGACAAACACCAGCCACTAGTGGATGACCTTGAAAACTTTAAACTTTCTCAAAAGGATTCAAATATTTTTAAAGGAAAGAACATAAACGAAACAGCTCACTCAGCCTATAAGGAAATCGTGAAGGATTATGTCTTGAAAGTCAGTGATCCCAATTACCAACAAGGCTCAGGTGTCGATTACGATCCTGTAATAGTCCTAAAAAATCAAAATAATAACAAAGTCAACTATTTGGTAACCGACCTGAATGATGATGGTGTTGATGAATTATTGATAGGCAGTGAAAATAATGATGTATATGTCGTTTACACATTCGATGGAAGTAATGCTGTTAATCTCTTTAATAATCAAATTCCATTCGGTCTTCGGCCTGGTCTAACGATTTTCAAGGATGGAACCTTGCAAGTTCACTGGGGTTCCAGTGCTTATATTTATTCTGAAATGACTTACCGTATCAATTATTCACGAACGGGACTAGATAAGCTTCTTGATTATACTGTTTATTTCCCAAGCGAATCAACGAAAGTTTCTGAGGTGACATATAGTGTTGACGGTCATAGTTATGACGAAGATGAATTTTGGTCTAAGTATGAGGCTTTCAAACCATATGTGATTCAAGAGTCCGATGGAGACACGGAACCTGCTGAGAAAGCAGACTTCCAATTGATAGAGGCCACACTTAAAGAAGCCACACCTTCTTCAGATTCATAAAAAATGCCTTGAAATAAATATTTGTCACTCATAAAGCTCAAAAATATACTTAATATGTGACTGCGAACCTATAGGAGTGAGATAGAATGATTGATTCTGTCTCACTCCTTTTTATGATGTAATGTTTAAGCAATTTCTTGCTGTTGAGACAAGAATAATAAAAAACCACCAGATATTTTAACTGGTGGTAGTGAGACGAACAATTTATTTCATCCGCATACTATCAATTTTTTCTTCAGTCGGTGTGACACGTAAGGTCTTTTGTCCCGTATAAGTTACAAATCCAGGCTTACCGGCTGTTGGTTTGTTGAGTTTCTTAACATCAATCATATCGACTTGAACCAAGTTTGACAGACGTGCCTTAGAATAGTAGGCTGCCAATTCAGCCGCATCAGTCTTGACCTCGTCGGTTGGGTTAAGATTGTCCTTGATAACCACGTGACTACCTGGGATATCCTTGGCGTGGAACCAGAGCTCACCCTTTTTAGCCATCTTGAAGGTCAACTCCTCATTTTGCAGGTTGTTACGACCAACCATGATAATGGTCTTACCATCAGAAGCTAGATACTGTTCAGGTTTCTTACGTTTGTGGCGCTTGTCAGTTGAACGACGCTTCATAAAGCCAGCCTGAACAAGCTCCTCACGAATATCTTCTATTTCATCCATGTTGGCTTGAGAAAGACTGAACTCAACACTTTCCAAATAATCAATAGTTTGCTTGGTTTCCTCAATCAAACCAGTCAAGTGCTTAACAGCTTCCTTGAGTTTTTGGTATTTCTTGAAGTAACGTTGAGCATTTTGGTTAGGCGTTAGAGCCACATTTAGAGGAATGGTAATCTTTTCACCAGTGTAATAGTTGTCTAACTCGACACTATCCTTGTCATTTGGAACCATGCTGAGGTAGGTGGTCAAAAGTTCACCTTTTTGACGGAACTCCTCGGCATTTTCAGTCGCCGCAAGCTCTTTTTCCTGTTTGACAAGTTTCTTCTTGTTTTTTTCCAGCTCATTTTGCACACGGTGGATCAAATCACTCGCTTGTTGAGCCACACGGTCACGCGCCGCCTTGTCCAAGTAGTAGTAGTCCAATAGGGCTGACAAGGTTTCAAACTCAGGTTGGTCCTGACTATCTGAGAATCTTACAGCTGAAAATGCCTTAGCCGTTAAGTTTGGCTTTACTTCACGATTGAAGAAGGCACGGAAATTCTTGAGCTTATCAGTCTCAAGTAAAGCTGATAATTCATTGGCCGTGTCACGCCCCAAACCTTGGAAAAGTTTTTGAAGGTTTCTAGCTGACAAATCCTCAGTCTGTAGGATTTCAAAGAGTTTTTCGTCTGGTATATCGAAAGGATTCTTGGCGTCGGTCTTAGGAGGAGCAATATAGGCAGACCCAGGCAGAATAGTGCGGTAACTATTTTGTGAGAAACCAACATGCTTGATAGACTCGATGATTTTGCTCTCGTTCTTGTCAATCAGGATAATGTTGGAGTGTTTCCCCATGATCTCCATAACAAGAGTAACCTTAACGCTGTCACCGATTTCGTTTTTGTTAGAGACGGAAATCTCGAGAACACGGTCATTTTCCAGCTGCTGGATATCCTCAATAACCGCTCCCTGAAGGTATTTCCGCATAATCATGGTATAAGTGTTTGGATTCTGTGGATTTGGCAAGTCAGCCTTGGTCGTCTGAATACGCCCAAAAACAGGGTGAGCCGAAAGCAGAAGCTTGTAATTCTGACGATTGTTACGAATGGTCAAGACCAACTCACGCTCAAAAGGCTGATTAACCTTCTGGATACGCCCGTAAAGCACCTGCTCACGCAACTCAGCCGTCATATGATGAAGAAAAAAGCCGTCAAAAGACATGGTGTACTTCCTTTCTTTATATTGTTAATAATCGTTTTTTTAATTGTGATAAAGCATAAAACGCCTATCCATTATAGCATAAAGCCTCTAGAAATGCTTGGGATGGGTAGTCGGAATTGAGTTTGTTATTATTATGAACCATTTTTTATTACAAAAATTGTTCCGCTAAAATAGTTAAAAAGTTTTGTCTTTTATTTCCATGAATACCTTTGAATTTACATCTGACTTGTGGTATCATTTAATATGCTGAAAATTAAAGGAGCATTAAATGAACGATATTAAAAAGATATGCAATGCGACTAATTTGAAATACCTGGCTGTTGCACTTATGTTTTTGGACCAAATCTATCAGATGTTCGGGAGTATGGGGGCACCTATATGGTTGACGATGTTGGGACGTCTGTCTTTCCCAATTTTCCTCTTTCTAGCCGCAGATAGTTTCCATTATACTCATGACCGAATGGCCTACCTTAGGCGTCTGCTTTACATGAGTTGGTTTATGATTATTGGCAACGCCATCATTGGTAGTATTTTTCATAATGGTAGTATCGGTTTAACCAACAATGCCTTTTCAACCTTCTTTATCACTGGGATTTTTATTTGCTCTTGGGATTTGTTGGCTAAGGGGCTTCGCGATAAATCGAACATGGAGTTGATTCAAGGGATTGGTGTCTTTCTCTTGCCGATTCTTTCGTCTATTCCAGTTGTGATACTTGCAGGCATATTTGAAACGCCACATGCAAACCCAATCGTTGTGCAGATTGTTGCCTTTATCTTGTCACTTGTGCCAAGTATTATCATGGTTGAGGGTGGCTTTGTGATGGTTATTCTTGGGTTGCTATTCTATATTTTCCGTACCAATCGCATTGCTCAAATCATTGTCTTAGCTGTTATTTCAGTGATTGCCCATCTCTTTGATCCGACAGGTGTGCAGTGGATGATGGTCTTTGCTGCGATTCCTATGTATTTCTATAATGGTGAACGTGGTAGTGGGAACAAGAATTTCTTCTATATTTTCTACCCAGCCCATATTTATCTCTTGTGGATCCTGGCAAGTTTGTTTAGATAAAATGACAAAGACAGTCCTTGTACTGTCTTTTTTTCGTGCTTAAAGGCCATTTTTATGGTTTGTTTCCTGCTTCTAAAACTGCTATAATTTAAGGCGTAATAGAATCTTGTGATAAGCAAATTGGAGGTATATCATGACAAAAGTAGCAGTAGTATTTGCGGAAGGTTTTGAAGAAATCGAAGCCTTGAGCCCAGTGGATGTCTTCCGCAGAGCAGGATTTGACTGTAGCATGCTAGGACTTGAAAGTTCGTCAGTGACTGGCTCACATGGAATTCAAGTCGCTATGGATGGTGTATTTGATGGTAATTTTGCGGATTATGACTTGGTGGTCCTTCCTGGAGGTATGCCTGGCTCAACTAATCTACGCGACAACCAAGCCTTGATTGCCTCTCTTCAAGAGGTTGCAAAAGCTGGAAAATATGTTGCTGCCATTTGTGCAGCACCAATTGTTCTCGAACGTGCTGGCTTGCTCGAAGGGCGTAAATTCACATGTTTCCCAGGTGTTGAGGACCAAATTGCATCTGGCGAGCATCAAACTGACTTGGTGGTTGTTGATGGCAATATTGTCACTAGCCGTGGTGCCGGAACAGCCCTAGCCTTTGCCTACGCCTTGGTTGATTTGTTGGGTGGCGATGGTCAACAGTTGGCTCATACTATGGTTTACGACAGATTGTTCCAATAATCTTATTTTAAGACTGTTATCCAATATTCTTAACACCTATTGTTAGGAATATTGACAATTTATGTTACCCTATGAGATGATTGAGAACGTATCAAACAGAGGACCTAGTTATAGGCTGGAGAGACCTTAGCTTAGTTTTTTAAGCTTTGGTTTTTTCTTTTCTCCTTTGACATCCGTCTTGAAAACGGTTATAATAATCACAAAATAACCTTTAAATGAGTCCAGAGAGGCTTAAAAGGTCGGACAGAGTGAAACAGCAGGGTTCTCCTGTGATTTTTTGTGCGACCTTGCCATGTGGCGAGGTTTTTTTGATGATATTTTGCAATTTAGAAAGGGTTGTCATGATATTAGTTGAAGATTTAACCATTGTGAGTCAGCGTGAGATTGCACCTCGTATTTTCGAAATGGTGCTTAAGGGAGAGATGGTTGCAGATATGCAGGTTGGACAGTTCGTCCACCTCAAAGTTCCAGACCCAAGCAAGCTCCTTCGTCGTCCAATTTCCATTTCAGAGATTGACTATAACAAGAAAGAGGCAACCATTGTCTATCGTGTGGAGCGTGAGGGAACAGCTATCCTTTCTAAGATGGTAGCTGGTCAAACTATTGATACCATGGGCCCTCAGGGAAATGGCTTTGATATTTCTGTTATTGAGGCTGGGCAAAAAGCCCTCCTCGTTGGTGGAGGAATCGGTGTGCCGCCTTTGGTTGAGACGGCTAAGCAGTTGAAGGCTAAGGGAGTCGAAGTTGTATCAGTCATTGGTTTTGCCAATAAGGATGCTGTCATCTTGGAGGATAAACTCAGAGCTTGTGGTGAAGTCTACGTGACGACCGATGACGGTTCATACGGTATCAAGGGTTACGTTTCGACAGTTATTGATGGTTTCGACTGGACTCCAGATGCCGTATACAGTTGCGGGGCTCCAGGCATGCTAAAATATGTCGATAGCAAGTTTGAAAATCACCCCCACGCCTATGTTTCTATGGAAGCTCGCATGGCTTGTGGTATGGGTGCTTGCTATGCCTGTGTGGTTCACGTTAAAGGAGAGTCGGACGCCAAAAATCTTCGTGTTTGCGAAGAAGGACCAGTCTTCCCTACCGGAAAAGTCATCGTCTAGGAGGTTACCATGTCAGAGATTAAATCAGAAAATCGTTTAGCTATTAGCCTTCCAGGGCTCGACTTGAAAAATCCTATTATCCCAGCCTCAGGTTGCTTTGGTTTTGGTCAAGAGTATGCCAAGTATTATGATTTGGATAAACTAGGGTCAATTATGATTAAGGCAACGACTGCCAACCCTCGTTTTGGGAATCCAACACCACGAGTGGCCGAGACACCATCAGGAATGCTTAATGCCATTGGCTTGCAAAACCCTGGTGTTGATACTGTCTTGTCTGAAAAACTCCCTTGGTTACAGGAGCATTATCCTGAGCTTCCAATCATTGCCAATGTAGCTGGATTTTCAAACGAAGAATATGCAGAAGTGTCTCATAAGATTTCCAAAGCCAGCAACGTCAAGGCGATCGAGCTCAACATCTCGTGTCCAAACGTGGACCATGGAAATAACGGACTCCTCATCGGACAAGTCCCAGAGCTTGCCTATGCGGCAGTAAAAGCTAGTGTCTCTCACTCTGATGTGCCCGTCTATGTCAAACTGACACCAAGCGTGGCTGACATCACAAGTGTCGCCAAGGCAGTCGAAGATGCCGGTGCGACAGG
>ERZ772855.2914-NODE-2914-length-13684-cov-4.602098_pt1 | contig 13684 bp, 15 predicted proteins | sample MGYA00511900_ERZ772855 | MGnify/ENA primary metagenome ERZ772855 (study PRJEB29015, sample SAMEA2737701) | human gut metagenome | biome: human gut; feature: human-associated habitat; material: faeces | place: China | collected 2012 ...
TAACATCACTGTTCCGGGGTTCCTCCGAGGAGTTTAGTTATGAAAATGTTAATCTCAAATCCCTTAAAAACAGCTACTTTCCATATATTTTTGTATATCACATGTATACCATATATCAAGTAATAACTCATGACAACTCTTTCTTACTTAATTTACACATTATTTTTTTCATATAAAAATAACACATATTATTAAGAACAGCATGGATTTTATGGATAAGCCGCTATTCCATCATTGATAACCGCGTGGATAATGTATGGAAAAATCATGGAAAAAGATAAGAATCTTTCCCACTATTTTCCCACAACATTCTCCACCCAGTTACCAACGATTCCATAAACAGCAGCTTATCCACAAACTCCACCCTGCGGTTAAGGTCTGCTAGTATCCTCTTATTTTGTTTTATTTTATAAAATAACATTTTAACACTAAAAAAAGACTCCACCCCAGCGCTATACCGGAATGAAGTCTTTTTTCTATCTTTCATCTTCTTTTTCTCTCATTGCAATCTCAATGATCGCCAAATCTCTCTTTGCAGCTTTCATATCTTCAACACCATCACATACAGGTATCAATATTGCCAGTGTCAGCGCCGCCGCCAAAATAACAGACAATAAAAAACAAATGTTCATTTCTTTTATGCCATCATACCCGGAAGTTACAGTGTACTGATATGAAATTCTTATAAAAGCAAAAAATTCTCTCCAGATACCCATTACGATTCCAAGTAAAACAATCATCAGCAGCACTTCACAAACATTCTTTTTATGTTCACATTTCACTTTTTGTTCTACATATTCAAACTCCAGTTCTTCTTTTTCCATTAATCTTAATGTCTCAAGTCTCCATTTAAAAGCCTGCATTTTCCGCCTGCGTATTTCCCGATATGAAAATTTCATGATAAAGTTTTCTATCTTTTCTTTCATCACTCTGCCTCCACGATCTTCCAGTTATCCCCCTTCTCCAGCGTCAGCTTATACTGCATGACCTGCGTAATCTTTAGATCCTGGTCGAGGTATTTTACATAAACTTCTGCTTTCGTCTGATCATCTTCCATATAATAGGCTTTTCCTGCCAGTCCATCATATACATAATTCTTTCCGATCGCCGGAAGGACACCATCCTTTACATAATAGACGAGTTCCTTTGCCGATGCCTGGGGATACAGCTTGAAAAACGTATTCAAAAAATCTTCGATCTGTGTCTGGGTTTTTAAATCTATGCTCCCATCTGTTTCTTTCGCTTTTACTTCATAAGAGGATTTTCCCGGCAGCGCATACGCTGTCGGGTTTTTTACAACTAACATTTTTCCATTTTCATCTCTATGCACTGCTATCTGATACACATTGCTCTGCTCCGTGGTCTGTTCACCTTCCGATATCCGCTGTTTTACACAATACGTTACTTCGTACTCTGTATCCGTAAGATCCTTCACAGACCAGATATCTACGGATTCAACCTCTACTGCAGTCGGGCAGTCTGTCGTTATCATTCCATGATCCATAAGCTGCAGTGTTTCCGGAAGATACTTTTCCAGTGCTTTTTCTCTCTTACTGATCTCCCGGTCTGTATTTTCCCAGGCATGATATACACCTGCAAAATCCTTTATATAACTCTCCAGGGCATTTGTATCTTTCAGTTTTTCCTCGATCACAGTCTCTTTTTCAACCGTGACCGTATCAACCGATGTGAAATTATTATAAATTCCCAGGATAATGCTGATTGCAAGTAAAATCCAGAATAACCGGATCCATCCCCTGTTAGGAGATACCTTTAAAACCGGCATTTCTTCTGCCTGGTCACTTCCTTTATATTCACCCCTTATCTTTTCTTTTGGTTTTAATTTCCGGATATGTACTTTCATCTTTTCCGGCAGTTTTGTATATATCTTTTTTAAAAACAGCCAGACCTTATTTTTTATTTTTTTGATCATTACTTTTACCTGTACTTTCTTTTCCTGTCCCATTTTGTTTTCTTTCTCCATTTCTTTTCCCTTTCTGCCGTTGCGACATCGCATTTATGTTGACGGCATGCTGACCCTTCCAATACATACAAAGTGTTCCTTCCAAAAGCTTGTATTTAAGTCCGCAAAGCCGATCGGGTTACCGGCATGAAACATCCTTCCATTTCCGGCATAGATCCCAACGTGCGTGATGTAATTGTCTGTCTTATATGTTTTCGTGAAAAAGACCAGATCTCCCGGCTGCGCTTCCTCCAACTCCAGATGCTGCACGGCTTCATATTGTTCCTGCGCTGTCCTCGGCAGTGACACTCCCGCCTGTCCAAAACACCATTGCGTTAACCCGGAGCAGTCAAAGGATGTCTGCGGACTTGAACCACCCCAGACATATTTCCATCCCTGATATTTATAAGCTTCCGCAAGAACTGCATTCGCCGTATCTGCCGGTAACGGCTCTGACTCCAGATATTGTTTTACAAGATATACATAAAACATGTTTCCGTAGTCATACCTCCATCCGCCATTCTGTGCGATCGCAACCGGATTATCATACTTTACTTTTCTGCCGCCGCATTTGCTGCTTGCAAAATCACACGACAACTGAAATGTATGAGCCTTTCCCCCGACTGATACATAATCAATATATCCGGCTCCATAATTGTATGCCTGAATCGCTGTATCAAGATCACAACCTAACGTGTCCGCTTTCTGTAGCAACATGGCAAAATATGCAACCGCAGCCTTGATAGATTCCGAAGGGGTTTTCTCTTCTTCTGTCAGACCACTGTTTCCAAGTGACTGCATCGGATCATTTCCTTCCCCTCCAGTCTCCACCATCATGATGGCAAGCAGATACTTTTCATACTCATGTATGTTGTATTCCGCTGCCGTATCCCCGACAAAGGTTGCATATTCCCTTACTTTGTCAGATAACCCAAGACCGGATGCATGCTTTGGATTTCCATCATCATTATCATCTGTGACGCCAACAAGTATCACACTGCATACCAAAAGCAGGAAAACAGGAAATAAAATACATAAGGCAGTTACTATCCGCTTTACACGCTTCATCCCTATTTCCTCCTCGTATCCATATTCCGATCATCCTTCCTTATTTCTGTCACTTTTCTTACATGAGGTTCCGCATGTCCTACATTTCTCCGTTCCGTTAAAATCTCATTTCTTAAATCCTTTGCATTTCCACTGGATCTTATTACGGTTTTTCCCGGTACAGACTCCGGCTTTGCTCCCCTTATATCCTGTCCGGCATTTTTCTCCTGCAGTCTTTTGCTTCCCGTTCTCTGCTGTTCTAATCCTTTCATAAATTTTTCCTGATCCGGACTGCTTAACATTGTTCCGTAAGTTCCAAGTTCTTTTCTTACATCCCTGTTTGAATACGGAAGACGGGTTACACTCTGTTTATAACGGATATCCTCTAACGGCGTTCCTATGTGCTCTGCCTTCTGGTCATTTTTCCTGATCCGTTCTTCACTTCCTGCCATGTTCTGTAATTTTTCATCTGATGCTTTCCGTACCTGCCCCCTGCTGTCAATAAAGCTTTTTCCTGCTTTTGCGCCGCGGTTCAAGCCATCCACACCACGGTATTTATCCAGTTCTTTTCCATTTACCGGAATCCGTTGGTGGAAGTCAATTCCACCATAACGCTTTAATGCAGTTTCATTTCTTCGCTTCGCAAGATACATTTCACGACGCTTTTTTCCTGCATCTGCCCGGATCCGGTTTCGTTCCTGCAGACGGTCTGCCTCTCTTCTGCTCCGTTCTCCAGCTATGCCTTCTTTAAAGTCTTTTACATTCTGATCTAACGCTTTTCGATGTAATCCTGCCTGGTATCTTATTTCAGTCGGTGTATTCTTTACATTATCTTTTACCATGCCGAAACGTTCTTTTAAGCGTTTTCCGGAATCCATAACCATACCGACACGTTTTCCGGCTTTTGTACCTGCAGACTGTGTTTTACTGCCGTAAGATACTGTCGTTCTTTCATTTTCAGACGCTCCATTGTTTTCCGTCCCATTCACATTTTCATTTGCCCGGACTGGTTCTCTTACAGGCTTACTGCCACTATTATTTGTATGTGATGATGCCCTCTGTGAATTGCTTTCACCTGAAGGCGCCGGTTCATTTCCAGAACTGCTTCCAGCATTTCCACCTGTACCGCCGCCAGTTCCATTTCCTGCACTTCTGCTTACTGCAGCACGTCTGCCGCCAGAATAATACCTTCGTCCAAACAATTTTCTCATAACCATATATCTTCCCATGCTCCGCAGGAAACGACCGCGTTTATTACCACTACCATCTCCTAACGCAACCATAGATAAAATTTCATCCATCTTCAAATATGTTCCAACAAAAACAACGATCTGTAAAAATGCAACCATTAAAAACGGATAATCGCCCGACATGGAATAGATCATTGCAGATAGAGAAAACGCAATCGTAATGAGAAGTGTTAATCCTGCGCGCATTAAAATCGTATTGAACAGTTTTAACACCGCCTTTTTCAACAATCCGTTATAAGTCGGCAGCATGGATAAAATAAAATTCAGTGGCAGATATAACGCAAATATGATAAACAAAAGCTGGGTAAATATAACCAGTCCACACATTATGACCACAAAAATACTGATGATCAGATTCAGGAAAAATACCAAAAGGACCGTCCCAAATCTGCCTGCTACATTCGTCACAGTCATATTTACATTTTTATAAGTTTCAATATCTGTCTTTACTGCAGTCTGACGGTCTTCTCCGAAATTCGTTACAGGACTGACAGATAAAATTGATTTAATACGATCTCCATCAACTCCCGCTGCAATACGCTCTGATTCGATTGCAGTTTCATCCGTCGTACCAAACTGCAAAAGCAGCCATGGTTTATAGACCTGAATTGCAAACAGGTTATTCCGGATCTTGTCTGTTGCTTTTACTCCCATCTCATCATTTCCCGGCATGACAAGTTTTGCCCCAAGCTCCAGGACACCATTGCTTAAATCCGCGGAAAAATCATTGATATTTTTAATGTACTGCGGCGCATAAGCAATAAACGCGGCAGTTAAAAGAAAGATCACAAGCATATTTACCGCTGCACTGACTGCCTCTGTGGTTTTTCTTTTGATCAGCCCGGCATATGCCATGTAGCCGCCCACGATCAATACGATAAACAGTAACAGCCAGGTATAAAAACCATCCGCATTGAATTTCTTCGATCCGGTATTCATGCCCGCCAGGATCTGAATGTTCTTTCCGATGTCGTCTGCCATATCACCGATAAAATCAAGCGAATACGTCTGCTGCACAATATATCCCGTTCCGCTGCTCAGCAATACACTGATCAGCCAGATTCCGTCACTGATTCCATAAAAAACGGATGAAATCTTATTATCTATCCTGTCCATCCAATTCCAGGGAAGCCAGTCCCAGGAAGTGTCCACATAGAAATCGATCTGATAATTATCCCACCGGTACTGACTATACAGATTTCCAGCATCGATCGTTTCATCTACCAGTCCGGAAGCCGCAGCTACCTCCATATTGGCAGCCGATAAAAATAATCCTGTCAGAAGCATGCATACAAGAAATGCTGACAGGATCTGTTTGCGCGGCTTTTGCAGTCTTTTTGTTTTCATTCCCCATTTCTTTCTCATGAAACTTCCTCCCTTCTTGGAGGTCTGGTATCAAATGCGTCAAATACATGCTGCAGTAATATCTGCGTGTGTACTTTTCCAACACGACCGTAAATGTCCTGCATCAGACATTCCCCAGTTTCTAATGCCATGATCGCATTCTGGTTTTCTTCATCATCCGGATCCAGCCCAAAGAATCTTAATGTATTCCGGATCTCCGTCTTATCTGTGGAATGAAAAGCGAACTTCAAACCGATATTGTTTTTGATTTTTTCGTCCAGAAGATCGGAAGAACTCTGCGTGATAAAAAATACACCGGACTGCATGGAACGTCCGGCACGTACAAGTTTATTCGATAAAGCTGCTCCCTGTGCTACCTGCAGGAGACTCCATGCCTCATCTAAAGCAACGATTTTATAAATTTTCCTGTCTGAATAAATAAAATCCAATGCAAAAGTTCCGATCGCGATCATAACCGCAATACTTAAATATTCGATACTGGTATATTCCTCCACATTTTTTTCAGAATCCGGCAGCATCAGATCCTGCACCTGCAAAATGTTTAAAGCCTTATCTGCACTGATCTTACGCGTCACTTTTCCATCTGAAAACAGCAATCCCGCAAAATCATAATCGGTAAACGCTGCTATGTGGCTTGCAAGCAGATGCGCTTCTTCATCCTCCATCTCATTTAATTCATCGATCACATATAAAAGTCCGCTATCCGATCTTTTTGTAACTGCCTTTACCGCATCACGTAAAAGCGGGAAACGTTTTCCATCTTTAATACTGACACCAGTCAAAAATGTCAGGATATCCATCGCCAGGCTGTCTGCATCTTTCTTATTCTGCATGATCACATACGGATCAAGCATTCCTTTATTGCCCTCATCACTGGTCAGGTTGATAATGTTAATTTCATCCGAAAGTTCCGGAAGCATTTCTTTCCATTTCCCGCGTTCCGACTTCGGATCAAGGATCAGCGCCCTTGCACCGTGTAAAACTTCCTGGTAAATGATGTTATTTGCAAACATTGATTTACCACCGCCAAGCGTTCCGGTAAATGCCACAGCAAGGGCATTTGTAACACTGCCGGCTACGTTCTGACAGGCAAGAGACGGGTCTATGTAGATATTATTTCCAGTCTCCGTGTCATACCCGATATAACTTCCATCCGGATCACCCAGGATGCGTGCCGCACCAAATCCAAGTCCTGCCAGAAAATCTGCTTTTACATACTGGATATAATCATTTTCATATCTTGATCCAGAAGGAATAAATTCTTCATGGAATCCGATCATATCACCAAACGGTCGAACCAGCTTAATATTAAAATCATTTTCATAGTAGTCCCTGACTTCTGCAATGCGCCGCTCCAGTTCCTCTTCGTTTTCTGCCGCAACCCGGACAACGTAGCTTAATTTGTACATGGATTCTTTTGTTCTGCCAAGATCTTTTTCCAGCTCATCAACATCCATCAATGCTTCTACTACGGAATTATCTGTGTCTGCGCCTGATTCATATGCATGTTCATCCAGATCATTTAATTCTTTCTTTTTATTTCTGACTGTGGTCAACGCATTCCTGTTTGAAACAATCTCAACATTCATGCTTACATCTACTGGAAACCGGAAACGTTCCTGTTCATAATAAAAAATCTCGGAAGATGGAAACTCCAGTTCTCCGATCAGCGCATTGATCGTCAGATACGCAGCACAGCTTTCTCCCTCTTCCCTTACCATGCGGATATATTTCTGATGTTCCTGCAGCATGCAGCGTGTCAGACGGAGAATATCGTATTTACGGACTACGGTCTTTTTTTCCAGTTTTTCTTTTGGAAATGAATACTCGTATTTATAATACGGTGTTTTCTGCTGTCCATAGATATGCTCCACGATGTAACCAATGTCTTTCTTTTCTAAGCGTCTTAAGGAAAATTTTCCTTTTACGCGCTGCCTTAAAAAGTCTTCCAGTTTCACATACCGCTCTATCTCCGCACTGTTTACACTGACAAAATCCCCCATCAGGTTATGATTGACACTGTTTATGAACTCTGTAAATACAGCTAAAGCGTCTTCTTTTATCTTCTTTACACTGACCTCTTCCTCCCCTTTGATAAGCTTGAATCCTAAAAAGAAACGGTAAGTAACTTCATTTTCCATTCCACCCATGGAAGCGATCAGCCCTTCTGTCTGGATGTCGATCACTTTTTCTGCTGTTTCTTTAAGATCCCCCTTTAAGTGTCTCTTGCAGCGTTCCTGCCTGTCCCTTACGGATGTTTCAGATGCAATGCAGAGCGCATGCATCTTGCCTTCCCTGTTTACCGTCATGATCTGACGGAACCGTTCATGTACTGCCATCTTTTCATCCGGAGATAAAAAAGCATAGTTGTACGGGATCAGTTCATAATACGCCCACCATTCTCCCTGCTGGTTTAAGATCATATTGTTTTCGATGTACTTAATCGGGAACATATATATCCCTCCTCACTGCGGTAATATATTCATTTACCGTCTTTTTACGGTATATCACACGTTTTCCTGCATAAGTTTCCTTCGGACGTATCAGATAATTAAATGCGGAGCATAAAAAACGATATGGATTTTTCCCGTCAAAGCTCTTTTTTGACATCAGATATGCAATCCCTATACATATCGCAATCCATATGACTGTGCTTTTTATATACACAAAAGGCGGCAGACTGCGTACCATAAAACACACAACCGCAGCCCCGGCAAAATAACCGATCTGCGTTATCGTGACCGGAAATAATAAATTAATATCCCCGATCGCATGGATCACTTTTTCCACATTCCAGATACTTGTATACGACTTTACCTGTTTCATTTCTTCCCTTTCTTTCCTTTCTGCCTGTCCGGCGGTTTTCTTCATCCTTTTTCATTTAGCTAAGGCACAGGGCAGCCCGCCCCGCACCTTATTTTTATCAGAGATTATTTTCCTCCATCTTCTACATCATCTGCAGCACCGCCCTCGATGATCGTGCCATTATAGATCTTTAACATCGTGTCTTTTGTCCCAGAGGGATTAAAGACAAAACCAACCGCTATGACCGCGATAATTGCAAAAACAATCAGCTCCGCAATCTTGTGTTTAAATAAAAGCACAAGACCAACGATAATAATCCCTCCTAAAACCAGAGGCTGTATATTCGTCATCAGCCAGTTATAAATCCCCTGTCCAAAGTTCATATCTCTTTCCTTTCCGCACATTTTTGTGCATAAAAAAAAGACAGCTTTTCGCCATCTGTTTACTGTTACATTTTTACTTCTTCTTTTCTTTATGGTGCATGTTCCATAACGCATCCATCTTTGTGCTTTAAAAATTGCGACGTCGCAATTTCAGGATTCCATATATTCCTGTCTAAGATCATCGATCCAGTGTCTTCCTTTCTGTTTCACTGTGATAACATCCTCTAATACCGCCTGCTGTTGTTTTAATATCTTTTTGTGATGTTGGGATAAATTCGCTTCTTCTATCATGTCTTTTGCAAGACGTGTTCCGCGGAGGTCATCCAGCTTCTGTACCATCTTAAGAGACGGCGCAACCTGTCTTGTAAGCCAGAGGAGTGTCCGGTCAAGTGTGTACTCTTCCGGTTTTGTCGTCAGCTTAATGCTCCGGTACTGTCCGTTTAAAAACCACACCCAGCGCTCATTTAGCGGCCAGTTTCTGCGCTCCTGCTCCGGATCTGCGTCTACAAACCTTACATAATGATTGATGATAGAATAAGCCGTACAGGCTACATCTTCCATCTCCAAAAGATCATCCACCGCCACCTCCGCACGCTCATCTTTTAACCGTATTTCAAAACGGTTTTTCGTTTCCGCCTCATCCAGCGGCGTGCCGTTTTTTACATACTGCTCATAATCCTTTTCGTAAATGCAGAAATAAATTTCACTTTTTAAAGATCCCAGGTACAATGTATTTCCCATGCTTGCCGCATCTTCTTCCCGGTTCCTTATCAGCTCCCCGGACTGGTAATCCTTAAAACTATGGAAAATCGTGATACATTCATCCCGACGGCATTTTTCTGCAAGTTCCGGGATATTTAAAATTCCGGCACGGTCATTGATCGCAATGTCGATCCGCTTAAATACTGCCCCCATCTCCCTTGCAGTCCGGAAGAAATCGTACCAGGTACGTTTCTGCACCTTTAAAAACGCTTCGAACTGCCTGCACCCTTTACCTTTTAATTCAAGCAGGATGCCTTTTTCATGTTCCGGCGATACCATGACTGTGATATCTCCGTAAATATACTGACGCCCGTATCCATAAAAACTGTGCGCTTCCTCAATCATGTACTGCATCCGGATGTTCATGACATCCTCGATCACACGTCTTTCGTCTGTGGTTGCGAAACGGATCCTTACATAGTCAAATAAAATCTCCATTTCTTTGTCCGGATTAAAAATTTCCAGAACCATTTCCAGATGCTCCAGCAGCTTTTTTGTTGCCCGTTTTTTTCCAATCAGCAGCATACCGTAATAACTTCTGCTGATCCCTGCCGTTTCTGTATATTCACTTTGCGATACGCCGTATCTTTTCCGTCTGGCTTCCAGATTTGTGATCCATTCCACCGGGTCAAACGCAATGGAATCCTCGTTTTCTTCTATGCATCCTTCTATTATCTCTTCTGTCGCCTTTCGCACTGCCTCTCCGGCACTGAATACATCATCTGCCGTTCTGAAATTATCTGCCGGAGTTGTCTCTTTTTGTACTACATAACCACTTTCTTTTTCCTTCCGGTATTCCTGCAGCACATTTTGCAACTGATCGATCAGCTTATCACTGGCCGGCTTTTTCCCGTGTATCAGCATGTTATAATAGCCTCTTGAAAAACCAATGCGTTTTGCAAGTTCTACCTGGGATAATCCCAGTTCTTTGCGTTTTTTCTCAATCTCTTTTAACGTCTCCTGGTTCTTTTCCACATCTGCCACCATCCCATTTTATAATTCAGTTCTGCAGTCTCCCAGGGATATCCTCATAGATCTGCATTTCATTACGTCTTGCCTGCATAAACTCAAGCACTGCACCACGGCTCTCCCTCCAGCCCGGCATCATGTACACCCCGGTACAGATCGACAGCAGCGTCAATGATACTTTTATATATTCCTCCCACGTCGCATCTTCCGGCAGCATTGCATTGACTTTCGCCGGATTGATTACAGAATATCCATTTTCGGTTAATTCCTTTTCTGCTTTCCCAAAACGTTCCATATAATCCGATGTTCCGGTAATCGGTCCGCTGATATAAATATGTTCCGTCTGTTTTTTGTTCGCTTTTTCTTCAATTACCTTTTCTTCATTCCTCTCCGGCAGTTTCGCTGCCGTTTTCATACATTCGATCACACGCTTCTCCTTCCTGCTGTCTTTTCTCACAGATTCGCGACAGCTCTGCAAAAAAATCATATCGCGGATCTACATATGGAGCGTAAAACTCTGTTACAACACCGTTTCCGGTGTTTACATAGCCGCGCCCCGCAATATCTTTTTCTTTAAATTGTTTATCAATACTGCCAAACATCATGGTGTACCCGCTTGCAGACATACTACCCAGCGCAACACGGAAACCGAACTGATCGCGGACACCATCTCCGAGATATTTTGCATCCGGACGCTGACACGCAAGAATAATAAAATATCCTGCCTGTCTGCCTTTCATGATAATAATCCGGATCAGCTTCATAACCTCTTCCCATTCTTTTTTTGCAAGCGTATCCATAAATGCCACATATTCATCAAAGATCAGAAAATGCGGCGTCAAACCGACTTTCGCATAATTCGCACCCATCCGGAAATCCGGATGTTCCTGCATTTCATCATAACGGGCTTCCATTCCCTCATAGAAAGCCTCCACGCATCCCATCATGTTCTCTGTATCGTAGTTCACATCCGGCATGATCCTGGATAAATAGGACAGGTCCGCTTTCTTCGGATCACAGATATGCAGCACCGCACCTGATTCTAACAATGCTTTTATCACGATCAGAAGAAAGATCGTTTTTCCACTTCCTGTATCACCTGAAATCAACATATGCGGCAATTTATCATATTTCCATGAGATATGCTGCATCAGATTCAGTTCTCCATTTTCTGCTTTTACATCCTGAATATCGATCCGGCTCTTTTCTACACCTGTTAAAAATTCATATCTGACCCAGATATCCTTTGTATCTTTTTTTACCAGTTCACAATTTAATCCGGTTTCTAATTTCTCTTCCAGATGAAGTAATTTATCCTGGTATTTTCCCATGGTGATCTTGACTGTCACATAAATATGTCTGTTTTTCCTTCTGTAATAAAGCGCCGGGAAATACGTGATCCGTTCCATTCTGCCGCCTGATCTATAACGCTGCAGCGGCTCTGTCTCAAACCATCGGTTTTCCAGCAGCATCCGCGACATTGCCTGGCGGTTGCGGATGTCTGTCATGTTGCCACTTTTCCATTGATAAAACAGATCCAGCAGACATAAAACCGCGATCAGGAAGAGAAGGAATATCCTAAGCAGGATATTTCCTTCTGTCAGCCGGATCATAAATACTGATAATGCTGTAATGATCAGGGCGAAAAAAATGACAGACCTTAAAATCAGCCTGTCATCATAACGCCCAATGCGGTTTCCTTTCCAGATTGGAAATCTGTTCATCTATTCCACTCTCCCATCCGGTTATTTATTTTTTGTTCCCTCCGTCCTTTGCGTCCGTTCCGGTCTTATCTGCTGTCTTATCAGATGGTTTGTTCTGATCTGCTGTTTTCGGCGCATCTGCTCCGGCAGCTTTTGTCTGATCAGCAGGCTTTCCTGCAGCATCTGCCAATACAATATCCTCCGCATTGATGTACCAGTCTGCCGTTGCCCTTCCTCCGAACGTTGCATCCGCTCTTGCACTTACGACCGGATTTACGAGTGTTACCGCCGCATTGTACGGGAAATCTTTTTCTCCGGCTTCCGATGGAATGCTGACTGTGATCGTGTGCCCCTGTCGCTGACATTTCAGGTCATATGTACGTTTTGTAACCTCATCGGTCACATTTCCTTCCTCATCCTGCGCGTAGTTCTCTCTGCGCAATGCCGCAAACTTTAATTCTCCCAATGTTTTCTCCGTATCAACAACTAATCCCTCTGGAAATCTCATATTTTATTCCTCCATCTTTCTATTTTTTTTCTTTTTGAATCGTTCTCTTTTATTTCATTTGCTGTGCTGCATATAGTTCCTTTTTACCGGATCACTGCTTTACTCCCGCATCTTCCAGTTCATCCACGGAAATTATATCATCCGCATAAATTTTATAATTCACATAACCCTTGTTATTGATCGCGTACCCTTCAATTTCCACGCGGGGATTTACCAGCGCCACCGGTTCCTCATATTCAAAATGCTTTGCCCCTGCCTTTCCAGGAATGATAACCTCAACGTTATCTGCGCGCTGTACATCGGAATAGAGACTGTAAGTTCTCGATATAACTGCATGTCTGCCGCCATTTATACGCTGCTGACTTTCCCTGCCTGCTCCGGCAAAAGTGATATTCCCTAATGATTTTTTTGCATCAATAAATACATTTTTTAATTCCATGATATTTTCCTCCTACTGTTTACGTGTTTTTACTTGTCTTTCTGATCTGTCTTTTCTTATTCATCCCGGTTTACAATGCTGTACCCATGTTTCATCAGGTATTCTTCTACCAGTTCGTCTAAGCTGCCATCATCCGGTTCATCTTCTAAGCAGACATCCGCTTCCCGGTAGATGCCATCTGCCATTAAAAGCAGGCTGTTCATTCCATCGCTCCGCGTCTCGTGGGTTCTTGCAATGATGCTTGGATTTTCCAAAATAACCGCTTCGCCAAATTCAAACGGCTGCGATCCATTCGCACCGACCACTAAAGCCTCTACGACTTCCCCGCGAAGCGTGTCAGCGAAGAACGTGTAAAAATTTCCTTTTACGTCTTCGCCGCAGATGTTCCAGGTAACTGCTTCCCCTTCACCGGCATAGTGCAATGCCCCAAAGGTTTTTGACATGTTCGGGATCACAACTCTCACACCCATATGTACATTCCTCCCTTCTG
>ERZ772855.2926-NODE-2926-length-13625-cov-5.745099_pt1 | contig 13625 bp, 10 predicted proteins | sample MGYA00511900_ERZ772855 | MGnify/ENA primary metagenome ERZ772855 (study PRJEB29015, sample SAMEA2737701) | human gut metagenome | biome: human gut; feature: human-associated habitat; material: faeces | place: China | collected 2012 ...
ATATGGTTCGTGAGTTCTGCGACGGCCTCCAGAGCACCTACGGCGAAAACGGCGAGGATCTCGGCTGGGGCAAAGATTCCGTCACCGCGATGGAATCCCTGATTCAGCAGGGCGTTGACGGCATCTCTGTCTTCCCGATCTCCACCGAGCAGGGGTCTCAGCTGGTCAAGATGGCTAACGAGGCCGGAATCCCCGTCACTATCGAGAACTTTGCTATGGACGGCCTAGATGATCCGGGCGATTACATTGCTTCCGTTGCCTGTGAGTACGACAAGATCGGCGAAGCTGCCATCAAGTGGATCGCTGAGCAGGATCCCGAGGCAAAGATCTTCTTCTGCGCTGGCCAGGAAGGTGCCGGCGTTTACGAGAAGTACCAGGAAGGTGTTGATCGCGCCCTAGAAGAGCTGGGCGGCGATGTGAAAGTCGTTGCTACGCTGCATGCCGACTGGCTGACGGATAAGGCTTACAACGTTACTACCGACCTGATCAACTCCGGCACCGAGTTCAACTACATCTTTGCCAACAACGATATGATGGCCCAGGGCTGCTACAACGCTCTGAAGGACGCTGGCAAAGAGAACATCCCCATCGTTTCCACTGGTGGCTCTCCGGACGGCTTCAAGATGCTGCAAGACGGTATCGAAGCTGCGAATATGACCGCTCCCGTTTCCATTCAGGGCGTCAAGACCTTCATGAACCTGTACAACAAGGTTGCTCTGGGCGAAGATCCTGCCGAGAAATTTACAGCTTTGCCAGTTATCCCTGTTTCTGCTGATGATACCAGCTCCTACATTGCTTGGGATGACTATGCAGCCGCTTACAAGTACCTGGGCGAGAACAAATAACTAGCCTACTGAATACTACGATATGAGTTAATATACCGCCAGCCGGCCGTGCCGTGAAATTCGGCGCGCCTGGCTGGCGTTTTTGTAAGAGGGTGAGATCAGACATGCCTTGTGACTACAAAAATACAAAACCCATTATTGCCATGAAAGATATCAAAAAGGAGTTTTCTGGCGTTTGGGCTTTGTCCGGCATCACTTTTGAAGTATATCCGGGTGAAATCCACTGCCTGGTAGGCGAGAACGGCGCAGGAAAATCTACCCTGATGAAGGTTCTTTCGGGTGCTTACACACCTACCGAGGGAACCATCACGGTGGATGGAAAAGAATACAGTAAGTTCGATCCATTCTTGTCCAAGCAGCTTGGAATCAACATCGTTTACCAAGAAAATGACCTGGTTCCAAGCATGGACGTTGTGGAAAATATCTTTGTCGGCAACGAAAAAACCAAGGGACTGGGAATCATAGATTATCCCGCAATGCGGAAAGAAACACAAAGGCAGATGGATGACCTGGGTATCCATTTGAAGCTGGATACCAAAATTGAAAATCTGTCTGTCTCGGATCAGCAGTTTGTCAAGATCTTGAAAGCGTTGAGCGTGCAGCCCCGTGTGCTGATTATGGATGAACCGACATCAATGTTCAACGTAGAGGATGCCGCAAAGGTTACGGAACTGACTAGGCGTATTGCCAGCATGGGGATTGGTATCATCTACATTTCCCACTTCCTGAACGAAGTTGTCGAGATCGCGGATCGCATTACGGTAATCCGCGATGGTGCGGTGATCAGCACCTTCTCCAACGAAAATCATGATACGCCGATTATCAAGATCACACAGGACATGGTGGGTCGCCCGATAGATATGTTCTATGACCGTGAGAAATGCCCCATCGGTGATGTGATGCTGGAAGTCAAAGACTTGCAGCTGACGAAAGACTCTCCAAAAATCAATTTTACGGTGCACAAGGGCGAAATCGTAGGCTTCTCTGGAATGGTCGGCTCCGGCCGCACCGAAATGATGCGTGCCATGATAGGCGCAGACAGCCGCTACGGTGGGCACATCTATATCAACGGCAAAGAGGTGCAGATCAAGGACCCGAACGACAGTATTAATGCAGGTATCGCCTTTATTACAGAGGATCGCCAGAAGCTTGGCCTGATGCTGCATGCCAGCGTGCTGGAAAATGCAACGATCATAGGCCTGCGGGAAAAGATCAAGGGATTCTTTGTGAATATCAAAAAGTTCCCGCCGCTGATCGAGCCGCTGCTGAAAGAACTGCGGGTCAAAACGCCCAGCGTGTGGACCGAGGCAGTTTACCTTTCCGGTGGCAACCAGCAGAAAGTAGTCCTGGCAAAGTGGCTGTATGCGGAACAGGATATTTACATTTTTGATGAACCTACCCGCGGTATTGATGTCAATGCCAAAGCCGAGTTTTACAAACAGATGAGCAACCTGACAAAGCAGGGCAAGTGTATCCTGATGATCAGCTCTGATATGCCGGAACTTATCAGCATGAGCGACAGAGTTTTGGTGGTTCGGGATGGCCGCATTGATTGTGAGCTGAAAGGCGAGCAGATCAACGAACAGGAAATCATTAAACGTGCATTGGGAGTAAATAAAGATGGCTGATAAAAAGACTAGCCTTTCTCCGGCTAAAAATATTTTTAAGGACCAGCGGGTCCTTCTGGCAATCGTTATCGCATTGATTGTCGTAATTATTTCGTGTATCAACCCTAATTTTATTGGCATCAATAACATTGTCGCAATTTTCCAGCAGATCTGCGTGCTGGGTATTCTGACAATGGCAATGAGCATTCTGCTGATCTCCGGCGGTATTGACCTGTCCATCGGCAATATTATGGTCGTCTGCGGTGTTGTTATGTACGTAGTGTTGGACAACGGTCTGCCCACCTTTATCGCTGTGCTGGCTGGCCTTGTTACCGGTGCAGCCTGTGGTTTGCTCAACGGCGCTATCATTGCAAAAAGTAAGTGCATTCCGCTGGTCATTACACTGGGCACCAGTAAGATGTTTTATGGCATTGCCCTGACGGTTTCCGGTGGACGTATCATGAACTTCGGCGGTGCATTCAACGGCTTGAAAACCAAGTACTTCGAAATTTTCTCGCCCATGCTGCTGGTTTTGCTGGCCATGGTCATGGTGGCGTATCTCATGATGACTTACACCAAGTTCGGCCGCCGTGTAGTCGCCCTGGGTGGTAATGAAAAGAACGCTTTCCTGTCCGGTATTAACGTGAACCGTTATAAGATCATTGTTTATGGAATTTCTGGTCTGTTCTGCGCGGTTGCCAGCATCGTATTTGTTGCCCGTATTGACTCCATTACCTCGAACGCCGGTACCAACTATGAAACGAACGCCCTAGCCGCTGCCATTATCGGCGGTGTCACCTTCGACGGCGGCAAGGGTACGATCAGCGGCGCATTCCTCGGCTGCCTGCTGATGGGTGTCATCTCCAATGCTATGAACATCCTCGGCGTCGATAATAACGTACAGACGATCATTACCGGCGCCATCATTGTTGCGGCAGTCGTCCTGAGCAACATCAATAACATCAAGAAGAAATAAATCCGAAAGGTTGTGTAGTAAGTGGTAAATGTTGCTGTTATTGGAGCAGGATTTATGGGACGTACCCATGTAACAGCCTACAAGGCCATGCCGAACGCAAAGGTTACAGCTGTTTGTGATCTGAATGAAAAGCAGGGCAAAGACCTCGCCGAGTTTGCCGGATGTGATTGGTATAACGACGGTGAAAGCATGCTGAACACAGCAGATATCGACGTTGTGGATATTTGCCTGCCTACCTTTTTACATGAGCAATATGTCCTGCTGGCTGCGGGGCATAAAAAGCACGTCATCTGTGAAAAACCTGTCACGCTGTCGCTCGAATCACTTGACCGTATGATTGCCGCTACCAAAGCGGCTGGCGTTCAGTTTGCCGTAGGGCAGGTCGTCCGTTTCTGGCCTGAATACGTCCGCGCCAAGGAAATGGTAGAAGCAGGGGAACTGGGAACGATTAAATATGCCCGTGCCAGCCGCCTTTCGGAGCATCCCGCCTGGAGCGAGTGGTATCGCCGTGCCGAAAACAGCGGCGGTGGTCTGTTCGATCTGCACCTGCATGATATTGATTATCTGTGCTACCTATTCGGCAAGGTGAAGCAGGTCTATGCTGTCGGCCGCAAGAACAGTGTCGGCTGCTGGAACCATGTGGCAACATCCCTGACCTTTGAAAACGGTATGGAAGCTACGGCCGAGGGAATCCTGGAGATGCCCAGCGGATTCCCCTTTACGACAGAGCTGAATGTTGTTGGCGATAAAAAGGCATACTGTTACCATATGGGGGCTGGTGCCAACCTGGAAAACATCGCGGCGGCGTCTCGCTCCACCACGGTCTATGGCGACGGCAAGGCCGAAACTCTGGCCATAGATCCCTATGATGCCTACCAGAAGGAACTCGAAGATTTCATCGGCCATATCGAGGCCGGTACGCCGATAACGGTAATTACCCCGGCCGATGTCCGCCATGTGCTCTCTGTGATCGTGGCGATTCGCGAATCTTTGGAAACGCAGAAAACCGTAACGGTTTCGTGAGGATGTTATGAAACAAGGTATTAGTTTGTTCTCTTTTTCCGAAAATACGGATGTCCGATGGATGTTTGAACATGCGAAAAAAGCGGGCTATGATGGCGTGGAGCCGGTTTTGAGTGAATCCGGCTATCTGAACCCGCAAACCCCGGAAAAAGATGTCCTGGCCATGAAAAGAATGGCCGATGATATGGGCCTGGAGATTCCCAGCGTAGGGGTATGGAGTCTGTGGCAGAACAATCTCGTTTCTGACAGCGAGAAGACCCGGCAAAAAGCGTTTGGCATTGTACAAAAGCAGATCGAAGCTGCGCACCTTCTGGGGGCTAAAACGATTCTGGTTGTTCCCGGTTATGTCGGTTGCAATTTTGTAGAGCACCCAGAAAAGATCCGGTACGATATTGCCTATGAGCGTGCGCAAGACGCATTGAGCCGACTAGTACCCGAAGCAAAAGCTGCGGATGTGGCAATTGGCATTGAAAATGTTTGGAATCGCTTCCTCCTTTCCCCATTGGAAACTCGGCGGTTTCTGGATGAGATCGGCTCCGACTATGTAGGTATGTATCTGGATGTCGGCAATGCCGTGTATATCGGCTACCCGGAACAATGGATCGAGATCCTCGGCCACCGCATCAAAAAGCTACATATGTCTGACTATCGCTTTGATCAGGCAGGCATTGGCGCTTTCGTAGATCTCTTTGCAGGTGATGTTGATTTCCCGGCGGTTGCAAAGGCCATCGCAGGAATCGGGTATGATGATTACATCACGCTTGAAATGCTGCCCAACTATAAGCAGTTTCCCGAGGTAAGCCTATATGCAGACAAATATGCCATGAACAAGATTATAGAAATGATTCATTTATAAAAAACGCTAGGTGAACAATAAGTGCGTCTTCACGGATGCAAAGGAGAAACCTGCTATGTGTGATACCGGAAAAATCTAATTCTCATTACACAATGAGTGTGGATTAGGTTTTCTGCGTTAAATTCGAAAAAGCTTGCAAACGGGACATGAAAGTACCACTGTTTGCAAGCTTTTCTAGTTCTAGAATCAGAATATGACCACTTCATGAATACTGTTTATTCTTATACCTATTCATATAAAAAAGGAACTGCCGTATTGCAACAGCCCCTTTTTAGAAGGAAAATAGTGAATATCAGTTTTTCATTTCGGCGCGGATCTTATCGTTGGCCTCCTCGACCTTCATGCGGGAGAGGATAAAGGTAATGATGGCGTCCAGCACAAAGGGAATCACGAGGTACATGAGTTTCAGCATATTGATGCAGGATTCCGGCTGTACGGCCAGCGCCTGATCGTAGTTGCTGAACGCCAGCAGCCAGCCGGTGATGGCGGTGCCGAGACCGCCGCCCAGCTTGACACCGAGCGAGGTGCAGGAGTACATCGTGCCGTCTACGCGCTTGTGCTTCGTCAGCCAAGTGTACTCGGAGCAGGAGGCAATAACGGCATTCATGTCGCCCTGCCACGGGCCCTGACCCAGCGCAGCAATAGCCGTGAAGAGGAGCATCATCTTGACATCGCCGGTGCCAGTATAGCCGGCCACGGCAACGAGCGCGCGGGCCACGGTAGCAAGGGCATAGCTGCCGACGTTCAGCTTGTACATGCCGTGCATCTTGGCAACGAGGGTCGGGGTAAAGACCAGTGCGATGATCAAAGGAATGTTGATGGCCCAAGAGAACACGCCGAACAGGTTCTTGTCGCCAAGGATATGGGCTGCGTAGAAGGTACCCATACTGATCATGGCACCATAGATCTGCTGCAAAATATAGGTGGCGCAGATCATCAGGTAGTATTTGTTGGAGACCAGCAGCTTGCCAGCTTCGACAAGACCGTACTTCTCGTCTTTCTCGATTTCTGCTTTATCCGAGGTATCGACCAACTCTTCCTCCGGCAGTTCCTTGACGGAAAAAACAGAGAGCGTGTTGACGATCAGACCGATAATGGCATAGACGATAGTCACTCAAAAGCTGGAAGCGATCCGAGTTCTCGCGGTGCTCGACTAAAGTATCGCTGCGCTGGGATGCCGGAATGTAATAGGCACGATTCGGCATGGTACCCACATGCAGTGTGTGCGGGTCCTCGTAATAGTGCGGAATAATCATCCATTCTCCTCCTGTGATTTATACAGTTCTGCTTGCGTTTCGTCTGAAATTATTATACAATTTCTATATACAATAAAACATAAACGGTATTGCACTAAATATGCACAAAATCAATGGCTTTTTGTAAAGTGAAGGTAAAATGAACGGAGCACCTAGCAATATTCACAAAAGCAGGAGAAGATTTTTGTGTACATTAACTCTGGCTATCTGAACAATTCGCGTACAGATTTCAAAGACAACTCCACGCCGTTGGTAGTGGGCAGCTGCGGCACCTACCGGCTGAAAACGCGCCCCAAACTACCGACCTACTGGCAGAAAGGGCGCAGGGATTACCAAATCTTATATGTAGCAAACGGCAAGGCGCATTTCTGGTTTGACGGCAAGGAAGAAATCGTCAGCGCGGGCCATATGGTGCTTTACAAGTCGGAAGAAATCCAAAAATATGTATATTATCTGGAAGATAACCCGGAAGTTTTCTGGATTCACTTCACAGGCAGCGATGTAAAGAACATATTGGCGTATCACGGTATCTTGCTCGATGAACATGTGTTCTACTGCGGTGTGCTGCCGGATTACAAAGCGCTGTTCCGCAAGATTATTCAGGAGTTGCAGCTGTGCCGCTATGGGTACGAGGACTATATCGCATCGCTGTTCAATGATATTCTGCTGTTGGTGGATCGCCAACAGCATGAACAGAAAAAAGCCACCGGCAACGTCCAAGAGCAAATTGAACGCGCGGCGGCTTACTTCAACGAGAACTATAACACAAAGATCAGCATAGACGATTATGCGGAATCCCTGCACATCAGCACCAACTGGTTTATACACAATTTCAAACAGTACGCCGGTATGTCCCCGGCCCAGTACATCCTCTCTCTGCGCATGGTCAACGCCCAAAGCCTGTTGGAGCGGACGACCTACAACATCAAGGAAATTTCCGAAATCGTAGGGTATGAAAACCCGCTGTATTTCAGCAGGGTGTTTAAGAAAGAGATAGGGAAGTCACCGGCGCAGTATAGGAAAGAAATGATCCCTACTGAGGCAGTATAAGGTGCGAGAGATTATCTGCTAATGAACATGGAGTAATTATGATGGATAAAATTTCGGATGTGACACGGCAAGACATCATTGACGTTATCCGCAATGGATTTGTAGTGTCTTTTGACGAGCCACAATATGATAGTATAAGTGGTAACTATATTGTCAGTTACAGAGCTAAAATATCCTATCATGGCCGACTGGACGAGCTTGGATTTTTGGAAAGGCTGTATGACTTAGACAATATGCCCTCGAATGATAGTCGCTATTCTAATGCGCATGGAGACATAAGTTGTCATCTCAGATTTGGTGATTACGAAGATGAATACTGGATCTTTCAGGATGAACGATTTTCTTTGCGCCAAGGCGATGGTGACGAAGCTTTATTACATTTTTTGTGTATGATGCTGCATCCGGCAGTTCGGATAGAAAATTCGCGGTGGAGAGACTATCTTCAGAAGTTTAATGAATTACTTCGTGAAGATGGCTACGAACTCTACCCTGCAAAGAAAATTTCGGGGCGCGATATATATGAAGCACGTCCGTATATAGCACCACCCAAAATCACATGGCCAGAAAATCTGTTTTCTGAACGCTATAAAGAATTGATTGAATATGGAAATGGGCCGAGTGTGGATCACATAAGCGGCGTGGTTAGCTGGGATACAAAGAGGCATTTTAGTGAAATTATGATTGAATTTCGCCAGCCTATACAAATTCAGCCCAATAGATATGAATCGAGGACAGAAAGAACAGATGCGTTAGAAGTAGCTATTGATAGGCTTAGAGACTACGATATTGGTCTAGTAGTAGATTTGCAATATGCTCAATTCTTGCCAGGGAGAGTTGAAGGTGCGATAGCTGCGCAATTCACTCCAGCCTTATTTGATATTATAGAATTGCAGCATGATGAATTATCCGATGACGAAAAAGCAGAATATCGTGCGGAAATCAATGCAGAATTTACGAAAAGTAATCTGCCCTTTCAATTAAATGATAACGGCCTTATAGAGCATACAGTAGAGGCAGAGGTTTTATCTCCAGAGATAATAGGACTATTGCCTAAAATTCAAGAGCCAGGGCTGCGTGAATTGCTTGAGACAGCGATAATAAGACATCAGCAGCCTGATTTTCAATCTCATAGAGATGCAGTTGAAAAAATATGGGATGTACTCGAAAGGCTAAAGACATATTATACGGATTTGGATAAAAAAGCTTCTGCAAACAAAATTATCAATGATATGGCTGGAGGGAAGAGTGAATATCAAGATTTGTTTGAGGAAGAATTTAGAGTACTAACGAATATAGGCAATCGTTTCTGTATCAGGCACCATGAGACAAACAAAATTGATATTACAGATATACGACAGTGTGATTATTTCTTTAACCGCTGTTTATCGCTAATTGCATTGGCGTTACAGTATCTGGATTCATGATAAATATGAAAATGTACGGTTAAGGTGGTTAGAATGCAAGAACGATTGACGCTTTATCGTTGATATGGTAGAATGAAGATAATTTTTACCAAGACAAGCTACTTCGAAAAGCAAAAAGACAGATATGCATGACGGAAACAAAACATCGGTATCGATTCAGATTCATTATGAATTAGAAAATGTTTACACTCCTCTTGAAGCGTGAGCGGACATTGACTATAGAATCTTGTTGTGAATAAAAGAATGGAGGTTATTTGATGGAGAAAAACGCTCGACGTTATCTTGAACTTATTAGTCGGCATTTACAGGAACACCATGCAGCCCTTTTTGTTGGCTCAGGATTTAGCCGTAATGCCGATAAAGTAACATCTGACGTTCCCGATATACCATTATGGGATGAGTTGGCAAATAAGTTCAATGAAAAGCTAGGAGATTATAATCAGAACGACCCACTTGCGTTAGCTGAAAATGTGGAAATTGCATATGGACGTAGCGAATTGGATCGTATTCTACTAGAAAATATAAAAGATGCCAATTATCGTCCATCATCCTTATATGAAAAACTTTTGCGCTTGCCGTGGAGTGATGTGTTTACAACGAATTACGACACTCTATTAGAGCGAGCTGGAGAAAAGTTGTTAGAGAAAACATTTACGATTGTGACCAATAAAAATGATCTTGTGGGAAGTTCTGGTACAACAAGACTCATTAAACTTCACGGTTCGTTTCCATCACAGCGCCCTTTTATCATTACTGCTGAAGACTATCGAACATACCCCCAAAAATTCGCACCGTTTGTAAATACAGTACAGCAGTCATTGCTTGAAAATACTCTCTGCATGATTGGCTTTTCTGGAAATGATCCTAATTTTAATAATTGGATTGGTTGGATTCGTGATAATCTTGGCGCTGAAAATGCCCCTTATTTATACCTTCTGAATCATGAATCGGTTTCGGATGTTCGAAGAGAATGGTTACGTAGACGAAATATCATTACCATTGACTTATCTGAGATTTTTCCTGCCGAATCTACCTATGCTATTTATGAGAAGACTTTTGATTATCTTTGGAATTCATACAATGAATATCGAGTTACAGGCCAAAATTGGAAAATAGAGCATCTATGGGGAACGGAAACCCATCGAGTAGCATCTATCGCGGAAGCTCTTCCCATTCTAAAAAAGAATCGTGAAAGTTGCCCTAAAGTATTAACGCTTTCTTTCCGTAATAGAGAAAATTTGAAGCACCTGCTATCCGTAGCACATTCGATTTTAGTTGATTATTGTTCACGGAAAAAGTCTGACAATGAAAATGAGCTTGATTATTTGTACGAATACAACTGGTTGCATGAAAAGACACTTTTACCGCTTTTTAGTTCAGATGTTGAACTCTATCAAAAAATCCTCTCTAGAACCACTAATACGAACAGTGCAGAAAAGTGTTCGATTAATCTCTCCATGCTTCGTTCTTTTCGAGAATACGGTGATGAAAAAAGTTGGAATGCAAAATATGAAGAACTTGTTAATTCAAAATCGTTCCTTACGGCGGAACAACAAGAGCAATTCCAATGGGAAATATGTCTGCACTCACTTTTTCGGTATGAGTTTCAAGCACTGAAACAGCAACTAAGGGAATGGAAAATTTCTCCGGATCAAACAATATGGGCATTACGTAAGTCTGCATTATACGCTGAAATTGGAGAGTATAATGGTGCACTTGCACTTTTACAAGACTCTTTATCTAACTTACGGCTACGCCTTGCCCACCAGATTCGCCCAGACGCGTTTCTTGTATCGCTGGAGAGCCCAATGATGAGATTACAAAGCTATATTTCACAGGCTCGACCTCAAAACGAGGAAAGAACAAGCGGTGAAAACGATTCCCAAGATTTTGTCGATGAATATCGCAGAACGATTCATCGACAGTATGAAGTGGATTGGGAGGATGAAAATAAGTATTTCACATCAAGATTAGAGGCTCCATGGGTTCCTTTCCAAACGCACGAAAGTAAACCCAGCTTTGATTTTGGGGCAAGTTCATCTACAACACATTTTGGAGGAGAAGACGAAGAGAGAATCCTTTCATTTGCATTTCTTCGCTTTAGAGAGGATACAGGTATACCATTTCAACTCAGAAATGTTGTAGAAAGTACAAAGGCTGCTAGAGGAGCAGCAGAACGCATAGCTTTGCATTGCCCTTTATGGGCTACATTAACTATCGTAAGGGCTGGCCAAGAAAAATATATGGAAAGTGTGCTTACACGCGGAGTCCTCAGCACATGGTCCCAAGAAGACACAGATGAGTGCTGTCGGTTTTATATGGATGCGGTTTTACGTACAGAGTCAGAGCTTACAGATATTAAAGCATTTTGGGATAGGACTTATGTGACGAGGGCGGCTACAGTTCTTTTAGAGGTGTTATCTCAATTGTGCTCTAAATGCTCCGATAAAATGATGGCACAACTTTTGGAGTTTTTAGAAAAGTTATATAACTCGCCTCAAAAGGAGTACTATTTGCAGGCCGCATCACTTGTGAGAAGGATGCTTTCAAACTATCCGGCTAAATGGCATCACGAATTGCTGTTAAAACTTTTGGCTTTTCCTTTGCCTGACTTAGAAAAAGTGAATATTCAACGCGATTTGCCTGATCCAGTTGGGATGCTCTCGGCATTGCCATGTAGCTACAGCACTAATTCTGGAAGTTCTTATCCGGAAGTTGAACAGTTGATTGCACAGTCTAAAATAAGTGATACCAGCTTGGCAGCTCTGAATCGGCTGCTTTGTTGTTCGTCGCAAGGATTATTGACTTCTGAGCAGAAAAGATGGTTGGGAGATTTTATTTGGCATGATGGTAAGCCTCGCCTTCCTGCATATTGGTTAGATACTGTTTTCCTCAAGCTCCCGTCTCAGCATGAGGAGGATGAAGTTCGATATCTTTGCAGGTCTATTGCAAATAAAATTTCAAATGATACATCAGGGGCGATTCGTTTTCCAGGGGGGAGGGATGTTTTTAACGAACTTATAACTGTTTCATTTTGTCATGCAAATGATTTTTCGCAAGATGAGACAAGCCAAATTATCGAGTCGAGTAAAGAGAGAATTGTTTCGCTGGCTGACCACATCAACTATGGGGTTGATATCTTTGGCGATAAGGATATGTTTGTTACAGAAATATATCAGATATTACATGCCCTTTGGGTTTTTACAACTCTTCGCTCACAGGAGATTCTGCCAGAAAAAGAATATACTGTATTGTCAGCGATTCTTGCTCAATGTGACACACACCATATTAGTCACCATGGTGCAAAGAGACTTTGGTCTATGCTCCTAAAACGAGATTTTGAATCCAAAAAGGATTTGGAAAGAGCTTTAAGGTCCACCGATATCCGACGTGCGCACAGTTGTTATGATGTTCTAGCAATGGCGATATGTCATTCTGATAAAGGACTGCTTCCGGATGATGAAATTCAAACTGGATTAGAAGTCGCTGCTCAGCAAATTGCTTGGGGGGTTCCTAAACAACTTGTTACCGCTTTACAAACTGTCTCATTTGCAGCTGAGTATCGTTTTGATCTGCTGACATCACAATCTATGGAACTTATATTGGCGGGACTTTCTCAGCTACTAGAACAAACTCGAATTTCTTCAGATGATACTGTAGCAACAGCATCAGAAAAAGGAAACATCCGTCGGTGGGCAGTTTCTCTTGCTATGAAATTAGAAGGTAAGGAGGTTTCTGAAGACGGACGGGAAATTCTAAATTGTTGGCTTGCCATTAGACAGGATAAAAATGAATTTTCCGAAATTAGAAATATCCAGCGATAACAAATCAAGATATGCTCATAGTAAGCATAAACAACAGTCCCCAAGATGCCACCTTGGGGACTGTTGTTATTCAGAACCTATTTACCGATTTTGAAATGCCTTCACAGCGCAAGGGTCTGGAATCTCCCAGTTGACGTATAAGTCATTCAACGGGCAGGCGTGGGGGTCGCGGATATGCTCGTCAATCCAGCCTTTGTACAGCTCACAGAAGTTGGCTTTCGTAAGGATGGCACGACACTCGGACTTGTCCACTGTAGTGCTGAACAGGTACTCCAGATCATGCACCGGAACAATCACCGGCGCACCAGCCGTGTCGAAGGCGCAGAGCAGATTTTTACAGATGCGGCTCACGGCTCGCTGACAGTCGCCGCATTCGATGTAAATGGTGTTGCGCCAGTCACGGCCTGTGGTGCGCAGAAACTTGCAGAGGTGCGAATTGGTAGAGGTAAAACAAGAAACGGACAAAAGATCACTCCTATCTCGAATTGTGTGCAGTGTAACAACTCGGCACAGCTTTTATAAAATCCTGCCGGTCTGCGGGAAAGTTTTCATAAGCGGCACGGGCGTATCGGTGCGCTCATCATACATGGCAAGATACCCCTCGGAAGATTTCTGCCAGCCGCCGCCCTGCCAGATAAACACAACAAGGTTGTCATTCATCTGCATGACCTTGAACGTAATGCTCTCGGCAATGAGATAGCCGTTCGGAGCCAGTTCTTCCACCATCGTGTAGACGTGTTCACTGGTGTCATCGGACAAAAGCA
>ERZ772855.2927-NODE-2927-length-13622-cov-3.250092_pt1 | contig 13622 bp, 14 predicted proteins | sample MGYA00511900_ERZ772855 | MGnify/ENA primary metagenome ERZ772855 (study PRJEB29015, sample SAMEA2737701) | human gut metagenome | biome: human gut; feature: human-associated habitat; material: faeces | place: China | collected 2012 ...
TCTCTTGGCGAAGGATATAGCAAAGAGGAACTGCAAGCGGTTATCTCCGGTAAGAACCTGCACAAGTCAAAAGGCAACTCTGCCAAGACTCCTGCCCCGAAGCAGTTCCAGATGCTGATTGATGTTCAGGCAAAAATAGCAGAAGGAAAAACCATCGGTTATGAAAAGTGGGCGAAGAAGTTTACCCAGCATCTTCCGATGGGCTTGGTTAATCTTTTTTCTTTTCGGACGATGCAGGACGAGAATTGTTGGCAGGGATGACATTTCCGGTTGGCATCATAACTGTTTTAATTCTTTCTCGTGTCTTGCCTGTTTCGTCAATATAGGTCTCCTTAATCTGGACCTCTTTTTTTTCAAAATTCAATTTTTTGATTTCCACAATATCATCTTCTTACTTTTACGAGTCGTGGAGTATGTTGGTTATACAAGTCAAACAACCGATTTGAGATGCTCTTTGCCAAAGGACGGCAGTTACTTGCTGTCGAACAAATGGCATCAAGTCGGCATCAGATGCGGTGGGATAGTGCTGACGATATGCGTTGAGATACATTTCCTCAAGGCTCTTTTCAATATGTTGATTACGAGATTGCACAGAGCCAACAAAACGCAAATCAATATCCGGAAACATATCCAATGTTTCAGAAACAGAGCTGTATATGTCTTGAGCAGTTTTAACCTCCTTTTTCGTTTAATGGGTATGAAAAAAGCGTCCAGCTTCAACTGACCGCCAGTGCGTGAATTGGAATTATTTCTGAATGAGTTTCAGCACGTCGTCTTCGGAAAGTTCGGTCGCCTGCGCAATCTGCTTGACAGAAAGTCCGAGTTCTAACATGCGCAGCGCAGTTTTGCGTTTTTCTTCTTTGATACCTTTGACAACGCCATCATCAATCATGCCTTGAATAGCTTCACACATATTGACCACCTCCGAATGATCATCAATCTTGAATTTAGTGTTGGTCATGGTGCGAATGACCATCGCGGCGTCCCTGTCCAGGTGCGCAAAGCGGTCATCCGTTTGAAGCAGCTGCCGCATTTCCTGCTTATCCTTCTGTACCTTGATGCAGTGCAGCACCTCGCGCAGACTGCTGTGGAGCTTATCAAAATCTTCGCTTTCCATCGCCATCGGGTCGATGAGGAAAACCTTGTAGTCGGGCAGCAGCGCAAGCACTTCTTCCGGCTGCTCGGTCAGCATCTCGTGGAAGGTCAGCGGACCGTCCCACTTCTTGTCGCCGAAGTTAATGACCAGCGTAATCACGGGAATGAGCCGGTCGTCCTTCGTCAGCCCGGAAAGGTATTCGTCCGCATTTTCAGCATCGCGGTTCTGCCGATGCTTTGCCGCCAGCTCGCGCACCTGCTTTTCATATTGCAGCACGTCGTAGAGCATGTTGCGGATGGGCATGGCGTAATGCACCCGCGACTGGTTCTCAATGACCAGAACGAGATAGGTACAGGTCTTGTCTTTTTTGACGGAAAGCGCCTTGAGGACATCCCTGTATTTCTGCGTGGTTTCGGGCTTTCCCTGCTCCTGCGGCGCAAAAGGAATGGCGATCTGCGTCGTATCCATTTCGCTGAGCTGGTCGGGACGAATGACCTGCCTGCCGGAATAGATCAGGTAGTTGAAAGCGTCGGCGAAGATTTCGCCTTTGGACATGTACTGTTTGGTTACGGTATCCTGCAAAGCCATCGTACAATTCCCTCCTGATGCTTCTATTTTATCATAAAATTCATCGTAATTCAACCGCGCACCCAATCCTTTACGCACCGATTCAAATCGGAAACCCGCTCCAAAATCCACTCGGCGGCATACGGCAAAGCAAAGATGCAGAAGCTCCCTGCAAACATAGCTGCGGCTTCTCTGAATGTGACCTTGCCGAACAGTAGACAGCAGCAGGCGATGAAGAAAAACAGCGCCGCCAGCTTATTGGTGATGAACTGCGAAATGCCCAGCGCAAAGATGCCGAGCCATTCCACCAGCGTCAGCAGGGCGATCAGGGGCAGACTAACCAGTTTCAGCAGGAACGTCATGTTCTGCACCTCCGTATCGTTATCGGTGTTTCTTCTTGAGCATCTGCGTCAGAGCAAGCAGGGCAGAAGCCGCCATCATCAGCAGACCGACGACCATCATCGGCGTAACCGGGAAGTCAACGCCGGTCTGGATGACGGGCGTGTTGGTGATGCGCACGAGCTTCTGCGGCGGGATGTAGGATTCGTCAATGGTGAACGTGATTTCTTCGTCGGTTCTGGCATAGCCGTCCAGCGGGCGGGTTTCGCGGATCAGATAGCTGCCCGGAACGAGATTATCAGCGCATACAATGCCGTTTTCATCGGAAACCAGCTCTCGAATGAACGTCCCCTTGTCGTCATACAGACCGAAACGAACGCCGGAAAGCGGTTTGCGGCGGTGGTCGGTTTTCCTGAACTCATAATGGTTCGGGATGTTGACCAGCGTAACCGTCTGGTTGTTCTTCCAGTTATAACCGACGTGGAAGGGATAGTCGCCCATCAGGTTATGGATCTTTTATGCGAAACCATATGTTTGTTGACGACAGATATGGTCAAAAGCATTACTGGTCGTCAATGGATAATCGAATGTTTTTAGATTGAGAATAGTATGAAAAGTGCTTTTGTGAAAACCATGAATCAGGCGCTTGAGAGAAAAGAAGAGATCATTGAGACTTGCGCTCAGGTGTTAGCGACTCTGAATGATACGGTTCCCCTTGAACAGAAGGCGGAGCGCCTGCAGGCAGAGCAGGATGCTGTGAACGACAGGATAGAACGTCTGATCCGGGAAAACGCGCAGGTGGCGCAGGATCAGCAGGAGTACAAGCTCCGCATTGAAGCCCTGTACGCCCGGTGTGACGAGCTGAAAAAAAGGCATTGCGAAGGTCAAAAGCCAGATCATGGACAGGGTAGGCCGTAGTCGAAGCATCGAAGCCTATCTTCAGAGGATCAGCAGGACAGAGCCCTTGACTGTATTTGATGAAAGCGTGTTCACCGGAACGGTTGACTGCGTGACTGTTTGCAAGGGGCAGGGGAAGAATGATAGGCAGCTGATCTTTCGCTTCAAGGACGGAACCGAGATTCCAATGACCAGATAATCAACGCAAAAACCCGCAAGCTGAGCAGGCGGCGAGTAATTCGCCGGGAGCTGGGCTTGCGGGCTTTTGCGTATTTGGTTAACTTTTTTCCGGACAGGGATAAATGCATGGCTGAGAAGAGGTGACTCTCTGTCTGCTAATCGTTGCTGTCATTCTCTTGGATTGTATATCAGCACATATCGCTCTTTCTTTCGCGCTTTGTCTACATGTCAGTCGCCAGCAGTTGCGAAGAATGCATAGAACAGTATGCGTAAATTTGGAGAACTGTCTGGTGGATTTGGTGGAGATTCGACAATACTTATAGAATAATGGACGACCGTTTATGACAATACGGTAAAATCCCCCCTTAAAATCGAAAGAACGCCCCCTTGTGAGGAACAGGCAGGCGGAATTATAATGCATCCATAGAACAACAAGGAAAGACGGGTGAACATGCGGATGAACGAGGTTATCGTTTCCATGCAGGGCATCAGCAAGAGTTTTCCCGGCGTGAAGGCGCTGGACAACGTCCGATTTGAGCTGCGTTCCGGCGAGGTTATGGCGCTGCTCGGCGAAAACGGCGCAGGCAAGTCCACGCTGATGAAAATCCTCAGCGGCGTATACACAAGGGATGCTGGTACCATAGAGATCTTCGGGAAATCCTACGGGGATCTCACGCCCAAGCAGGCACAGGCTGTCGGCGTGGCGATCATTCACCAGGAATTGAACATGTGCCGGCACCTGACGGTTGCGGAAAATATGTTCCTGGGCAGGGAGATCTACAAGGGCTTCATGCTCGACAACGCCGCGATGGAGCGGGAGGCCGCTCGCGTGCTGGGCGAGCTGAAGATCGACATCAGCCCCAGGCAGGTCGTCGGCGATCTGCCGGTATCCAAGCAGCAGATGGTAGAGATTGCCAAGGCGCTGTCCACCAATGCGCGCGTGCTGATTATGGACGAGCCGACTTCGGCGCTGACCTCCAAGGAGATCGACGATCTGTTCCGCATCATCCGCCAGCTTCGCGCGAACGGCTGCGGTATCGTATATATTTCCCACAGGCTGGAGGAACTGGCCCACATCGTCGATCGCGTGACCATCATGCGCGACGGCCAGTACATCACCTCTATGAATTTTCAGAACGTCACGCTCGATGAGATTATCGCGCACATGGTCGGCCGCGAGATCAAGGAAAAGTTCCCGCGCGTTGAGTGCGAGAAGGGCAAAAAGGTCTTTGAGGTGAAGCACCTGAACGCTGGACGCATGGTGCGCGACGCGAGCTTTGAGCTTTATGAGGGCGAGATCGTGGGCTTTGCCGGCCTGATGGGTGCGGGTAGAACCGAGACGACCCGCGCGATCTTCGGCGTAGACCCCAAGGAGAGCGGCGAAATTCTGCTCGACGGGAAGCCGGTTTCCATCCGCTCCCCGCAGGACGCCATTCAGGCGGGCATCGTCCTCGCTCCGGAGGATCGCAAGAAGGATGGACTGTGCACCAAGCTCTCCATCCGCCACAACATTGCGCTGCCGAATCTCGATCTGCTGTGCAACCGGCTGGGCGTGGTCAGCACCACCAAGGAGGACGCGATGTGCGACCAGGCGGTGGATAACCTCAAGATCAAGACTCCGAACGTGGATGTGGACGCGGGCAACCTCTCCGGCGGCAATCAGCAGAAGGTCGTCGTGGGCAAGTGGCTGGCGCGCAATTCGCGCGTGGTGATGTTCGATGAGCCGACGCGCGGCATCGACGTGGCGGCCAAGGTCGAAATCTACAATTTGATGAACCAGCTCAAGCAGCAGGGTATCGCGGTGATGTTCGTCTCCTCGGAGATGCCGGAGGTCATGGGCATTGCCGACAGAATCATCGTCATGTGCGACGGGCGCATCACCGGCGAACTGTCCGCGCGCGAGACGACGCAAAACGAGATCCTCACCTACGCAACCCGGTTTGAAAACAAGTTTGCCCAGGACGAAGGGAGTGCTAAGGCATGAACAAGAAGTTTAAGCAGCTCATGGCCGTGCGCGGCATGGGCGCGGCGCTGACGGCGTTCGTCGGCCTGATTATCATCTACGTCGCCTTCGGCCTGATTCAGCCGCAGGTGTTCTCCGTGCGCAACATCCTCAACCTGCTGCGCTCGATGAGCAAATACCTGCTCATCGGCGTGGGTCAGAGCTACCTGCTCATTACCGGCAACATCGACCTGTCCATCGGCTCGGTCGTCGCCATGAGCGCGATGATCTCCGCCACGATGATGTCTTCCGGCGTCATCGTGCCCATCGCCATCCTGGTGGCGCTGATCTGCTGCTTGGCCGTGGGTGCGGTCAACGGCGTGCTGGTGGGCAAGTTCCGTCTGCCCCCCTTCATCGCTACGATGGGTACCATGTTTGTGGGCCGCGGCATCGCCTACATGGTCAACGGAAACCGCAACACCAATGCCATCTCTTCCGGCATCGGCAAGGAAGCGGCGGACCGCTTCCAGAACTTCTTCTACTACGGCAGCACCGCCGGCGTGTACAACACGTTCTGGATCGCCCTGATCATCTTCCTGATCTTCTTCTTCCTGCTGAGCAAGACGCGCACCGGCCGCCACATCTACGCCATCGGCTCCAATCCCGATGCGGCGAAGCTGTCCGGCGTGAGCGTCTTGGCGACGGTCACTAAGGCATACATGGTCAGCGCATTCTGCTCCTTCGTGGTGGGTCTGATCCTGTGCGCGCAGGCAGGCATGGGCAATATGGAGGCCGGCAACGTCTACGAGATGTACGGCGTGGCGGCGGGCGTCATCGGCGGTGTCTCCCCGCTGGGCGGTACGGGCCTGCTGCTGGGCACTTTCGCGGGCGCTGCGGTTTGGCAGACGCTGGAAAACGGCCTGAGCATGGCCGGCGCCCCGGTGGGCATCCAGCGCATCGTCATCGGCATCATCGTCGTGGGCGCAGTGCTGATGGACATCGTCTTCCGCCGCGGCATCGGCGGCCGCAAGCCTGCCAAGAAGGCGGACAAGTAAGCATATGACCGCGGCGGCATAGTCCGCGGTACATATAGAAAAAAACACTGGGAGGAACGAACTATGAAGAAACTGGTTTCCATGCTGCTGTGCATCGCGCTGCTGGCCGTCTGCGCCGGCGCCATGGCTGCGGGCGAGAAGATCGCTCTGATCACGATGGACTCCATCGACCAGCACTGGGTTACCCTGAACGAAGGCGCTCAGAAGGCCGCCGCCGAGCTCGGCGTGACCGTCACCTTCATGGCCCCGAACACCAAGGACGACGCGCAGCAGATCGAGCAGGTCAACAACGCTGTTGCAGGCGGCTATCAGGCGATCATCGTCGCTGCCAATGGCCCGGATGCCATCTCCTCCGCGCTGAAGGAAGCGGCTGCGCAGGGCGTGAAGCTGATCTACGTCGACTCTCCGGCGAACGTCGAGGCGGAGGCCACCTTCTCCACCGACAACACCGCTGCCGGCAAGACCGCTGGCGAGACCATGCTCGCTGAGCTGGAGAAGCGCGGCGTGACCGAAGGCAAGATCGGCATCATCAACGTGAACGCCGCCACCGCCTCCTGCGTCATGCGTGAGGAAGGCTTCCGCTCTGCGTTCGAGGGCACGGCGTTTGAGCTGCTGGAGACCCAGTATGGCGAGGGCGACGCCGCCAAGAGCCAGACCATCGCTGAGAACTATGTGATCCAGGGCGTCGTGGGCATCTTCGGCTGCAACGAGGGTTCCACCACCGGCGCGGGCAACGCGATCAAGGCTTCTGGCTCCGACGCGATCGTGGGCGTGGGCTTCGATAAGTCCGACGCGATCCTGGGCCTGATCCAGGATGGCTACCTGCTGGCGACCATGGCTCAGAACCCCGACGTGATGGGCTACGAGGGCGTGAAGGCGGCTGTGGCTGCGCTGAACGGCGAGAGCCTCGGCGGTGCTGTGACCGACACCGGCGTCTCCGTTCTAACCAAGTAAATCCCGCATATGGATGCGGACGTCAGTCGCAGGGCTGACGTCCGTATTTATTGATCGGGAAAGCTGTGCAGAGCGTTGCGGCGGATAACGGGAGTATGCTATAATATGCCAGAGGGGGGTGTGCGGATGCTCAAGGTGATTATCGCCGACGACGAGGCGCGGGTTTGCAGCCTCATTCGGATGCTGATCGATTGGGACGCGCTGGGCATGGAGCTTGCCGGCGTTGCATCCAATGGCTTTGAGGCGCTGGAGCTGATCCGCGCGCGCCAGCCGGATATCCTCATCACGGATATCCGCATGCCGGGCTGCCACGGCCTGGAGCTGATTGAGCGCGCCAAGGCGTTTGATCCTCAGCTGGAGATTGCGATCATCAGCGGTTATGCACATTTTGAATACGCGCAGAGCGCGATCCGCTTCGGCGTGGGCGACTATCTGCTCAAGCCGATCAATCAGCAGGAGCTGATGGGCACCCTGCGCAAGCTCGGCGAGCGCCGCCTGAGCCGCAAGCGGCTGGGCAGCGAGATGGAGCAGCTGCGCATCAGCAGCCGGGAGGACAAGCGGCAGCTGCATGAGCGCCTGATGCAGGACATCATGGAGAATCCGTCTCTGACGCTGACGGACGATATCCTCTGGGATCGGTACCGCTTCCGCGCGCAGGAGGGGCTGTGGCAGGCTGCGCTGCTGATCATGGACTACGACGCGCAGGACACGGCAGCGGCCTCCGTGCGCATCGCGGAGGAGAAGGCGGCCAAGGCGCTTGCTTCCGAGCTGAGCGCCGTGTGTCACACGCTGATTACCCATGCGCAGGATGGTAGCTGCGGCGTGCTGCTGGGCTTTGCCCCGGCGCAGGAGGGTGAGGTGCGCAAGCGCTTGCGCCTGTGCCTCAATCAGCTCAATGTCAAGGGAGGTCTGATCGGCAGCATGGAATTCACCATGGCGCTGAGCGGCCCGGTACGCGCCGTGCAGGAAGCGCCCGCAGCATGCGCGCAGGCGCAGACGCTGCTGTATGAGCGCCTGACACAGGGCGCAGGCCGGCTCATCGAGCGTGAAGCGTACGGCTCCGGTGTCGCGTCGGAGACGCTGCTGCGCCGTTATCGTCAGGCGGTCGGCGAACCGGCGGAGCGGCTGAACCCGTCGGCGGTTGCGGACATCGTGGAGCAGCTGCGTACCGACGCCGCAGGTCTCCCCGGGCTTCGCGGCGAGGAGGCGTATGGCCTGGTGATGGCGGCGGGGCGTATTCTGCTTCAGCGCCCGGAGATTGAGAATCGCGAGGAAAAAGAGCGCACCTTTGCGGCGCAGCTTACGCACATCGGGTGCATGGACACGCTGTTTGATGCGCTCACGCAGATGACGGTGCGGGAGATGAACGCGATTGCCGAGCAGCAGCGCAGCGCGCAGACGCGGCCCATTCGCATGGCGTGCGAGTATGTGCAGCGCCATTACAGCGAGCCGATCACACTGGAGCGCGTATGCAGAGAGATTGGCTTTTCAGTCAGCTATTTCAGCGCGCTTTTTAAGAAGGAGACGGGCGAGAGCTTTGTGCGCTATCTCACGCGCATCCGCATGGAGCACGCCAAGGAGCTGCTCGCCCGGACGAATCTGCCGGTGTCGCAGATCTGCACACAGGTGGGCTATAACGATCTCAAGCACTTTAACCAGACCTTCCGCAAGGAGACGGACCTGAGCCCCGGTCAGTACCGCAAGCTGTACGGCTGAGTAAGGGCGTACGGAGGAGGCGGTGCGATTGAACGAAAAGGGACGCTACCTGGTCGGCAGGGTCCGTCTGCTGGCGCTGGCCTTTGCCGCGTGCGGCGCGGTGTTCCTCGTCTATGGCGCGGCGGATCTGCTCGCCCGCGGGGAGCCGCTTACGCTGGTGCTGCTGGCGCTGGCTGCGTATGTGGCGCTGGCCTTCACCGCATGGCACACCGTCGTGCGGCCGTATCGCCTGCGCGGACGCGCCATCCAGCAGATGCTGCGCGGCTACGGCATCGGGGAGGCGGAGCGCGCCATGCTTCCCTTCGACAGCGGCGACGAGCTGCTGCTTCGCCAGGTGCAGTCCTGGCTGGATCCGTCCAAGGTCTTTCAGCTCAACAAGCGCCAGGCGCAGTATCTGGCGCTGCAAAACCAGATCAACCCGCACTTCCTCTACAACACGCTGGAGAGCATTCGCAGCGAGGCGCTGCTGGCCGGCCTGTCCAGCGTCGCGGACATGACGGAAGCGCTGGCCAAATTTTTCCGCTATACGATCAGTAAGGTGGAGAACCTGGTGACCGTGGAGGAGGAACTGCAAAACTGCGAGACGTATTACCACATCCAGCAGTATCGCTTCGCGGAGAGATTGCAGCTGAATATCCGCTGTTCGGAGGAGGACCGTGCGGAGCTGTACCGCTGCCGCCTGCCCAAGCTGACGCTCCAGCCGATTCTGGAAAACAGCATCATCCATGGCACGGAGCTGAAGGTCGGCGTCGGCCATCTGACGATCTATTTGCAAAAGACGGGCACCAGTCTGATTATCCAGGTCAGCGACGATGGCGTGGGTATGGATGAAAAGACGCTTGCCCGGCTCAACAGCAGTCTGGGCAAGGGCGCGCTGGACGCGCAGATGGAGGGCGCGCGGTGCACAGGCGTGGCGCTTGTCAATGTTGATAACCGCATCCGCCTGCTGTTCGGCGAGGAATACGGCCTGCACGTCTATTCGATGCCGGGCATGGGCACCACGGTAGAGATTCGCCTGCCCATCATCACCAGCGACCGTGATATCGCCAACAAGGAGGTACTGGGATGACGAAAGAGGCGCTGCGCCTGTCGGATGTGACGCTGATGGAGCAGGGTACGGCGCAGCTGCAGGGCTTCAATCTGGATATCCTCTGCGGGGAGATCATGGGCCTGCTGCCGATGGACGGACATGGTCTCACGGCGCTGATTGACCTGCTGCGCAGCAATCTGCAGCTGGAGTTCGGTTATGTCTACCTTCAGGAGGAGCTGGTCAACAGCTGGCGCGCGCCCCGTGCGCACGACAACCGCATCGCTGTCATCAGCAGCGTCAGCTCCCTGGTGGACGGCCTGACCGTAGCGGACAACATCTTCGTGCTGCGCCCGGGATTTCGGGCATGGCTGATCCGGCCCGGCGTGCTGGTGCGCCAGGTGCAGCCGGTGCTTGACGCGCTGGGCGTCCACATCGCTGCGGATGCGTATGTCGATACGCTGACGGTGTTCGAGCGCGTAACGGTCGAGCTGGTCAAGGCGATCGTGGCCGGCTGCCGGCTGATTATCCTGCGCGAAATCGGAGCGATGCTCAGCGATCCTGAGCTGATGCGCCTGCACGCCATCCTGCGCAAATACGCGCGCGAGGGCGTCTCCTTCCTGTATATCGGCTTCCATTACGAGGAGCTGGTGCAGATCTGCGACCGCACGGCAGTATATTCCAATGGCAGGGTGCTCAAGATCCTGCGCCCGCAGGACGGCGATCTACCCTATGAGGAGCGCTATGTCCGCCGCGTACGCGAACAGATGGGGCAGCAGGAGCCGGTCAGCGGCGAGGAGCCCGTGCTGCTTGTGCGCGATTTGTGCGCGGGCAGGGTGCGCGGCCTGTCGCTGTACGCCAGGCCGGGGGATTGCGTGGTCGTGCAGGATCTGCAGAACCAGATTTTTGACGACCTGATTGCCACACTCACGGGAGAACGCGCGATTGAACGCGGCGAGGATTCGTCTGGCTGGCCGGCTCTTTGCGCCCGGCGTTGCACGCGATATCGCCATCCTGCGCGAGCGGCCGGATGAATCGATGATCTTTCCGCAACTGAGCTATCTGGACAACCTGTGCATGACGGTAGATCACCGTCTTCCAAAGATCTGGATGGATGCGCGCATGCGTGCGGGTATTCGCAAGGAGTGGGCCCAGCGCGTGGGCGACGATGTGTTCGATCTCACACCCGGCCAGTTGACCCGTCGCCAGCGCTATGACCTCGTCTTCCAGCGTATCCTTCTGCAGAGGCCGAAGGCGGTATTCTGTATCCAGCCCTTCAAGGGCGCGGACGTGCGGCTGCGCATGCACATTTGGGAGCTGCTCAAGGCGCTTCTCAATCAGGGGATTACCGTGATCATCCTCGCGGTCAATCTGGCCGATGCTTTTACCTTGGCCACCCGACTGATCCGCGTGGAACAAGGTACGGTCCGCTGCTATGAAAAGAGCGAGTTTGATCAGTTGCCGTTCACCGCGCCGTGGCTTCAGCTCTACAAAAGACCGGCGGATGCACAGGGAGAATGACAGGCATCTTTCCTGTTTTTACCATTTATTAACCTCAGAAGCTTGAAAGGAGAATCCCCATGAAACGTTCTGAAGTCAACGCGGCGCTGCGCGAGCTGGAGGCCATGTGCGAGAAGTACTGCTGCTACCTGCCGCCATTCTGCCATTTTACGCCGGAGCAGTGGCAGGAGATCGGCCACGAGTATGACGAGGTGCGCGACTGCATGCTCGGCTGGGACATCACCGATTACGGCCTTGGCAACTTTGATAAGTTCGGCTTCTCCCTGATCACCATCCGCAACGGCAACCGCGCCATGGCAGAGAAGTATCCCAAGGTTTACGCCGAGAAGCTGCTCTACCTCAAGGAGGGCCAGTACGCGCCCAACCACTTCCACTGGTACAAGACCGAGGACATCATCAACCGCGGCGGCGGTAACGTGCTCATCCGCGTGTATAACTCGCTGCCCAATGAGGAGATTGACTACGAGTCTGACGTGACGGTGCACACCGACGGACGCACCTACACCGTGCCCGCCGGCACGCAGATCCGCCTGACACCGGGCGAGAGCATCCACGTGCAGCAGTTCCTCTATCACGATTTCTCTGTGGAGGAGGGTGCCGGCCCGGTGCTGCTGGGCGAGGTGAGCCAGTGCAACGACGACAACACCGACAACCGCTTCAATCCGCCGGTGGGCCGTTTCCCGAAGATTGAGGAGGATGAGCCGCCGTACCGCCTGCTGTGCAACGAGTATCCGGCTGCCAAGTGAGAGAGGTGAGACGATGATCGACGTAACGGCTTTGGGCGAACTGCTCATCGATTTCACCATGGTCAGCGTCGACGGCGAGGGCTATCCGACGATGGCTGCGCATCCCGGCGGCGCGCCGGCAAACTTCCTGGCTGCGCTGGCGAAGTACGGCAAGAAAACCGCATTGCTGGGCAAGGTCGGCACGGATACGTTCGGACGGCTGCTGGGGGGCACGCTGCAGAGCGCGGGCATCGAGACGCGCGGCCTGGTGGCGGCGGATGATGTGTTCACCACGCTGGCGTTCGTGACGCTGGACGCCTCCGGCGACCGCGAGTTTTCCTTCTCCCGCAAGCCGGGCGCGGATATCTGCATCAGGTTTGAGGAACTCGATCTTTCGCTCATCGACGAGGCGAGGGCGTTCCACTTCGGCACGCTGTCCCTCACGGACGAGCCGGCGCGCAGCACGACGCAGCAGGCCGTCGCCTATGCCAAGGCGCACGGCAAGCTGGTGACCTACGACCCGAACCTGCGCAAGCCGCTGTGGAAGAACCTTGACGAGGCGAAGGAGCAGATGCTCTGGGGCCTTCGCCAGGCGGACGTGGTCAAGATCAGCGACGAGGAGGTCGAGTTCCTCTTCGGCCTGAACGCGCAGGACGGCGCGAAGCATATTTTGAAGGAATTCGGCGTAAAGCTGGTGTTCGTCACCTGCGGCGCGGACGGCTGCTTCTTCATGAACGCGCGCTCGAGCGGCCATGTGCCGGGTCTTCGCGGCATTCAGACGGTCGACACGACCGGCGCCGGCGATATCTTCGGCGGCAGCGCGGTGTGCAGGCTGCTTGAAACCGGCAAGGCACCCGAGACGCTGGAGGAGGCTGAGCTGCGGGAGATCGTCTCCTTTGCCTGCACGGCGGCGGGCCTCTCCACGACGCGGCACGGCGGCATCCAGAGCGTGCCGGAGCTCGGCGACGTGATCAGGAGCATGCGCTGATGCTGTATACGATTGAAGCGACCGCCTGACGGTTACGGCAAGCAGCTTGGGCGCACAGCTGTGGTCGATTTGCTCACACGACGGCACGGAGTATCTCTGGCAGGGCGATCCCGCCTACTGGGGCGACCGGGCGCTCACGCTGTTTCCGTATGTCGCCCGGCTTTGGCAGGGCCGCTACGAAATGGACGGAGAGACACACAGCCTGCCGATCCACGGCTTCGCGCCGACGAGCGAATTTGCGCTTGCGGAAAAGACGAACACGCGCATGGTGCTCGCGCTTGCAAGCGGCGAGGAAACCTATGCGCGGTATCCGCGCCGCTTCACCTTCCGGGTAATTGCCGCTTGCGCACAGCCTGTTTGACAACGACGCGATCGTCCTGTGGGACATGGCGCGAGAGGTTACACTGGAGGCGCCGGGCAGCGCTCGCAGTGTGACGGTGGCTTTCCCGAACATGCCGTATCTGGGCATCTAGCACTGGCCAAAGAAGGATGCGCCGTATGTGTGCATCGAGCCGTGGCGCTCGCTGCCCGCGCGCCGGGGCGAGACGGCTATGCTTGAGCGGCAGGCGGATCTTGTGCACCTCGAACGCGGACAGCTGTATGTGAACCGCTGGC
>ERZ772855.2930-NODE-2930-length-13608-cov-3.177525_pt1 | contig 13608 bp, 10 predicted proteins | sample MGYA00511900_ERZ772855 | MGnify/ENA primary metagenome ERZ772855 (study PRJEB29015, sample SAMEA2737701) | human gut metagenome | biome: human gut; feature: human-associated habitat; material: faeces | place: China | collected 2012 ...
GGCGTCGAATTTCTGTCCATCTCCGGCTCCGACTTCGTTGAGCTGTACGTCGGCGTCGGCGCGGGCCGCGTCCGCGACCTGTTTGAGCAGGCCAAGAAGGTCGCCCCCGCCATCGTGTTCATCGACGAGATCGACGCCGTCGGCCGTCAGCGCGGCTCCGGTCTTGGCGGCGGCCACGACGAGCGCGAGCAGACGCTCAACCAGCTGCTCGTGGAAATGGACGGCTTCAACGATAACCAGGGCGTCATCGTCATGGCGGCGACGAACCGTGCCGATATTCTCGATAACGCGCTTCTCCGCCCCGGCCGCTTTGACCGGCAGGTGTACGTCGGTCTGCCCGATATCAAGGGCCGTGCCGACATTCTGAAGGTCCATGCCCGCGGCAAGCCGCTCGGCGAGGATGTGGATCTGCGCGACATCGCCAAGGGAACGCCCGGCTTCTCCGGCGCGGATCTGGAAAACCTGCTCAATGAGGCCGCGCTGCTCGCGGTGCGCCGTCACCGCCGGTTCATCATGCAGAAGGACATTGACGACGCCATTCTCAAGGTCTCCATGGGCCCGGAGAAAAAGTCCCGCGTCATCACCGAGAAGGAGCGGCGGCTCACCGCGTACCACGAGTCCGGTCACGCCATCGCCGCGCATTATCTTGAGCACGTCGATCCCGTGCAGTATATCACGATCATCCCGCGCGGTCAGGCCGGCGGCTTCACGCTGTTCCGCCCGCAGGACGACAAGAGCTTCCGCTCGCGCAGCGAGATGTTTGAGGACATCGTCGTCGCGCTCGGCGGGCGCATCGCCGAGAAGATCTTCCTTGACGACATCTCCACCGGCGCTTCCGGCGACATCCAGCAGGCGACGCACACCGCCCGCAACATGGTCACCGTGTACGGCATGAGCGACCGTCTCGGCCCCATCAGCTTCGATTCCTCGGGCCACAGCATCTTCATCGGCCGCGACTTCGGCCAGACGAAGAGCTATTCCGAAGAGACCGCCGCCATCATTGACGAAGAGGTCAAGCACATCTTCGACGAGGCCGCGCTCAAGTGCGAGGAGATCCTCCGTGCCCACGCCGACGTGCTCGTCGCGCTCGCGGAATATCTGCTCATCAACGAGACGATCGACGGCGAGGACTTCCGCTACTTCTGCGATCACAAATGCATGCCCCCGCTGCCGGAGAAATCCGACGCTGTGAAGCAGAAGGAAGCCGAGCTTCTCAAGGAAACCGAAACGCCCGCCGCCCCCACCGAGAACGCGGAAGCGAAGAGCGAACCGGACGAAAGCAAAAAAGAAGAGTAAAGCAAATGCCCCGCCTGTTGGACAAACATCCAACAGGCGGGGCGTTTTCATTGTCAGCCGCGGGTCAGCCAGTCAACAAGGCCGATGCTCTCATCGAGAAACGTCCGGCTCGGCACGGAAAAATGATCCGCTCCGGCGGCATTGCGCCAGCCCTTCTCCGTATCCGGCCGCTGCGGGATGCGCACATACGCACGCACATGAGCCGGATCGAAACGGCGGACTGCGGCGGTTCTTGACAGCACGGGCGGAGCAGAGCCCCGCCCCTACAAGACCGTATCAAAATCCGTCCGTAGGGGAGGGGCTCTGCTCCTCCCCATTTTCTCCGTCAGCGAGAAATCTTTTCACAGCGGTAATGCAGGAAGCCGTTCTCCTGCCGGACAAACACAAACCCGACCTTTTCGAGCACGCGCCGGCTGCGCGTGTTCTTTTCTATGACCCGCGCGGTCACGGCGGTCAGGCCCAGCTCGTCAAAGGCATATGCGAGCAGAAGCCGCTCCGCCGCTGTGCCGATACCGCGGTTTTTCACCGCGTCGTTCTGGAGATGGATGGAAAGCTCGCCCTCCCGCTTCTCCCAGTCGATATGTTTGATGCCGGTCTCGCCCACCGGACGCCCGTCGAGCCGAATGAGAAAATGCCGCCGGTCGGGCGCGCCGTAGCGCTCAAACCGCTTTCGCGTCTCTTCCGGAGAGTAACGATACTCGAAAAAGAGACTCATGTCCGCAAACGTGGCCGGGTCGCGCTGAAAATCGCGGTCAAGCTCGTTCATTCCTTCAAGCGTGATCTTTTCCAGAGCAATGTTCATGTCCTCCGCTCCTTTCCTCCGGCGCCGGCGCCAGCCCCCACGCGAGCCACAGAAGCGGCGCGCTCACGACAAGGCCGAGCGCGAAAAATGCCTGCATCCAGTACGCCGCGGCGCCCCAGAGCCACGCGGCGCTCTCCCCGTTCTCCCGCGGGCGGAAAAACGTGACGCCCACCATGCCGAGATAAAGTGCGAGCCCCGGCCACCCGAGATTCATCGCATAGCCGAGATACTCGTTGTGCGCGTTCGTAACATACGTTCCGAGCGTCCGTCCCGTCTCCGGCACGAAGCGCGTGAACTCGATGTGCAGCCGCGCCGCCGCCGTGCCCGGCCCGCCGCCGAACACCGGCCGCTGCGCGATGAGCGCGCAGACCTCACGCCAGATCTCCACGCGGTGCGAGCCGAACGAGGCGTCCGCCTCGCCGTGGAGCAGGCGCGAGGCTTCATACAGCGTCCCGCTCTGCCCCGGATAAAAATACACCGCGAGCAGCACGGTCAGCGCCAAAGCGCCCTCCGCCGCCAGAATATACCTCCGCCGCCGTCCGCGTGCGAGCTTCGGCAGCATCAGCGCGCATGAGCCAGGAAGCGCGACCCACGCGGACGAGCATTCGCTCCGGTACAGGACATAGAGCGCCATTGCCGCGGGGAGCAGCAAAAGAAGATCGTACCCGCGCTTTTTGACCGCCGTATATACGAGCACCGGCACCGCGAGCGAAAGCACGGAGCCGAGGATCAGGGTATTGCCCAGCGTGCCGAGATACATGCCGGAATAGAGCGTTCCCGCGTCGGCAAAGCGCCAGCCGTTCGGGTACAGCCCGAGCGGGTTCCCGCCCGCGATCTGCCAAAGCGCCACGGCGCAGCAGAGAAATGCGCTTGCTCCGAACACACGGACATAGATGATCTTTTTCCGTCCCCAGCGGGCTATGCCGAGCGCCGTGAGCGCATAGAGAAACTGCGTGAAAAGCCCGTCGTACCGTCCCGCGCCGAGAAACGTTTTCCCCCGCCACGGGCTGAGCGCCGCGGAAACGAGATTCCAGACGAGGAACGCGCACGTTAGATAGAAAAACGCACCCGGCTTTTTTGCAAAAAGGCGCGCGCCGGTGCAGAGGCACGGCAGCAGCCCGAGCAGCCACACCGCCGTCGCGCCGGTGTAAAGCCAGAATTTTGCCGCCGTGAGGTTCGCGTAGCCGTGAAAGCCCGTGAACAGCGGAAAGAGCGCCAGCAGGCAGAGTATGTACTTGTCCGTGAGCCATGCGCAGCGCATTTCGGCTTTGGTCATGCTTCGTTCCTCCATGGGATGCACTCCCTCAGTCAGCAGCTTTGCCGCTGACAGCTCCCTCATGGAGGGAGCCGGTTTTAAAAAGTATACCCCATCCCCTGCGGGAAAGCAACTTGCCGCGGCTTCTCTCTCGTGGTAGAATGTGCCCGAGAGGAAGGTGCGCCCCATGATCTTTGATACCCACGCCCACTATGACGACAAAAAATTCGACGCCGACCGGCGGGAAGTTCTCGCCGCAATGCCGGCAAAGGGCGTTTCGCTCATCGTCGATCCCGGCTGCGACGGCGAAAGCTCCCGCGCGGCGTGCGCGCTCGCGCAGGAGTTCCCGTTCGTATACGCCGCCGTGGGCTGGCACCCGGAGGAATGGCAGAGCTGGAACGGCGAGAGCATGGCGCTGCTGCGCTCGCTCTGCGCGCAGCCGAAGGTGGTCGCCATCGGGGAGATCGGGCTGGACTATTACTGGGACACTGAGCACAAGGCGCTGCAGAAGGAGATGTTCGAGCGGCAGCTCTCGCTCGCCATTGAGCGCAAGCTGCCCGTGATCGTGCACGACCGAGAGGCGCACGGCGATTGCCTTGAAATCGTGATGAGCTACCCCGAGGCGCGCGGCGTGTTCCACTGCTTTTCCGGCAGCGCGGAAATGGCGAAGGAGCTCATCCGGCGCGGCTGGTATCTCGGCTTTGACGGCCCCGTCACTTACAAGAGCAACAAAAAGGCCGCCGAGGTGCTCGCCGTGACGCCGCTTGAGCGCATTCTCGTCGAGACGGACAGTCCGTACATGGCCCCCGAGCCGTGCCGCGGGAAGCGCAACGACTCGTCGCTGCTCGTCTATGTGCTGGAGAAGATCGCCGCTCTCAAGGGCGTTTCCGCGGGGGAAATGACGCGCATCACGCAGGAAAACGGCTGCCGCCTTTTCGGTATCGAAGCATAAAAACTGCCGTCGGAGGATCGCTCCTCCGGCGGCAGACTGTTATTTATCAATCTCTGTACTTTCTCTGATACATCTCCGACGGCAGCAGCTCGCTGAGCTCCGTCAGGATCAGCTCCGGACCGGCGGCGATCGGGTAGGCGTCGCACAGCGGCAGCTTTCCCGTCAGCGGGAGCTGCAGGTGCATGCTCGTTTCGCCGCTCTCGCCGTTCCGGAGAACAAGAACGCCGCCGTGGAGCCGCGCGAGCCCCTGCGCGATCGTGAGACCGAGCCCCGCATCCGGCGCGCCGGTGAGCGTGTCCTCCCGCCGCGGCGCAAAGGCCTCGGCAAGCTCTTCCTCCGTCAGGCCCGGACCGTCGTCGCAGACGGTGAGCTGGCAGCGGCGGCCGAACTGTCTCAGCCGGAAGACGATCTTCCCGCCGTCGCCGGTGCGGCGGACGCAGTCGGCGATGAGGATGAGCAGGAGCTGCTCGAGCTTGCTCTGCTCGCCGATCACAAAGAGGCTCTCCCCCGCCGGGTCGAACCGGAACGTGATGTTCCGCCGCCGCAGGAAGATCTCCGCCGAGTCCACCAGATCGGCGATGAGATCGCCGAACGAGAGAGGCTTCGGCCACGAAAGCTTATCGTCGGCAGCGAGCGCGTTGAGATCGGCAAGCTGGTTGGTGACATGGAGGAGCTTATAGTAGCTGTGGTAGAGGACCGCGCTGACTTTCGCCCGCTCCTCGTCATAGTCCTCGTCCCAGGTTTCCGGCTCGTCCTTCAGCAGCTGCTCGATCGACAGCCGGAGATTGAACGCTGCCGAGCGCATCTGCCGCAGCGCCGTCGGCGGCACCGGCAGTGTTTCCGGCTCCTCCGTCCGGATCGTGAGGACAAGGATCTCGCCGCTGCGCACGGCGGTAATGTTTCTCGGTGTATCGCCGATGGTGAGCACGGCAGCAAAGCTGTCGCCCCAGCCGTTCTCCTCCAGGTCCGGGAAGCGCTCCGCGGCGCTCTCGCCGGTAACGTCCGCGCCGAACAGCCGGCATGCCGCCGGATTGGAGAACACGATGCGGCCCTGTGCGATGCCGCAGACAGCGTCCCGGCTCAGCCGGAACAGAGGCGCAAGCGCCGCGCCGGAGATTTCCACTTTTTCCATATCAGCAGTTTTCCCTTTCTGCGCTGGATTATTGCCCGTATCATACCACAAATTTTGCGGCGTGGATACTACGATTTTTTGTTTTTTGCGCAGTTTTGGCGTCAGACGCTGTTTTCTATACATATTCACTAACTAACTGTCGAGAATTATTTAATATTGTTTGAAAAAAACACTTGTTCTATGTGCGGAAATGTTGTAAAATGCAGCCGGTTAGAAAAGAGATCAAAAAATTTTTTACAGGAGGATACACACATGATTAGAATTGGTATCAGCGGATTCGGACGCATCGGCCGTCTGGCGGCCCGCGTGGCTCTGCGCCGCGGCGATATGGAGGTCGTTGCAATCAACGCTCCGGACAAGACTCCTGAGCAGATCGCTTACGTTTTCTCCCATGACTCCGTCCACGGCAAGTGGGAAGGCACCGTCTCCTACGACGAGCATCACCTGATCGTTGACGGCAAGCCCATCCTGCTCCTCAGCAGCCGCGATCCCTCCACCCTCGGCTGGGGCGAGCTGAACGTTCCTTACGTTGTTGAGTGCACCGGCAAGTTCCTCACCGCCGAGAGCGTGCAGCCCCATCTGGACGCCGGCGCGAAGTTCGTGCTGATGAGCGCCCCCGCGAAGGACAAGACCCCGATGTTCGTTTACGGTGTCAACCACAAGACCTACTCCGCCGACCTGAAGGTCGCCTCCGCCGCTTCCTGCACCACCAACTGCCTCGCTCCCATGGCGAAGGTCCTGCACGACAACTTCGGCATCGTTGAAGGCCTTATGACCACCGTTCACGCCGCCACCGCCACGCAGAGCATCGTTGACGAGTACTCCAAGAAGAACTGGCGTCTCGGCCGCAGCACCTACGACAACATCATCCCCTCCACCACCGGCGCTGCGAAGGCCGTCGGCAAGGTCATCCCCGAGCTGCAGGGCAAGCTGACCGGCATGTCCATGCGTATCCCCGCTCCGGACGGCTCCATCGTTGACCTGACCGTGTCTCTCGCCAAGGAGACCACCTACGAGGAAGTCTGCGCCGCGATGAAGGCCGCCTGCGAAGGCGAGCTGAAGGACGTCATGGCTTACGAGGAGCAGCCCATCGTCTCTTCCGACATCATCGGCGAGACCCACTCCAGCATTTTTGACGCGCAGGCCGGCATCGCTCTGAACGGCCACTTCATGAAGCTCTGCGCCTGGTACGACAACGAGTACGGCTTCACCTGCAACATGATGCGCCTGCTTGCTCACATCGCCTCCGTCCGCGGCGAGTAAGTTTAAGCTTCTGCGCGCTCAATTCTCAAGGCATAAACTCAATGCCCCCATCCTGCCCTAAGCAGGACGGGGGCATTTCTTCGGAGGACTTCGGATGAACATGGTACTTCTCGGCAACATCGTTGCGCTCATCGGCGCGGCCATCATGGTCTCGACCGGCTTTCTGAAAACGAAAAAGCAGATTCTCACCGTGCAGTGCTTTCAGTTCGTCGTGCTGAGCGCATCGAACGCCATTCTCGGCGCGTTCACGGGCATCACCGCCAACGTCATCGGCATCGCGCGCAATCTCTTCTGCATGAAAAAAGAGTTCACGACGCCGTGGAAGATCGTGTTCATCGCCGCGCAGCTTGCGCTGCTGTTCGCCTTCAACTCCGACGGCTGGTTCGGGCTGCTGCCCGCGGCGGCCACCTGTGTGTACACATGGTTTCTCGATCTCAAGGACGCGGTGCAGCTCAAAATCGTCATTATCGTCACGCTGCTCTGCTGGGCGGTCTACGACTTCGTTTTCAAAAACTATGTGACGTTCGCCTTCGATTTCGGCGCGGTCGTGTCCAATCTCATCGGCATCGTCACGCTGCGGAGAGCGGCAAAGCCGGAGTAATTTTCTCCCCCCTTAAGCGCCTGAACCGGACTGTGATTCCCAAAGCCTTTTTCTGCCTTCAAACAAGCAGAAAAAGGTTTTTTTCGCTTAACAGAAGACGGCAGTTCTCGCGAGCTTTTGTTTCCGCTTTACCTGTTTTTTACGCAGTTCAGGTTTCGCAGTTTACATTCCGCCTTTATACTGAATTATGAGCGCAAAAAGAAAGCCGCTGCCGTACAAGAAGACGCTAAAGCACATACAACGGTTAAAAAGGAGCAATAGAATACCTTTCTTCGGTATTTCGGCGCAAACACTATATGATATTTGCAATTCCACTTCGTATGAGATAAACTGTTTATGTCATTCAGGCTCATTCTGAATGTCCTCCTTTTGCTTTTCGGGTGCAGTTGGCAGACCGCACGCTTATTCTAAAGCAAAAGGAGTTTTTTTGTCTCCCTCATCGCCTTAGGGCTCTTTTGAACCACGCGTCTAACGCGTGGTTCTCGGGTATACAAAAATGTCCGCCGGACGTTCGTCCGGCGGATACTGTTTTCTTTATTCGTTTTCCATAGATGCCTGGATCTGCTCTTCTCTGTACTGGCGGGTGTAGAGGCCGTAGTACACGCCCTTTTTCGCCATGAGCTCGGCGTGGCTGCCGCGCTCGACGATCCGGCCGGCGTTCACCACGAGGATGACGTCCGCGCGGCGGATTGTGGAGAGACGGTGCGCGATCACAAACGACGTGCGCCCGTCCATGACCTTCTCGATGGCGTCCTGGATGAGCCGCTCCGTGACCGTATCGACGGAGGACGTCGCCTCGTCGAGTACGAAGATGCGCGGATCGGCAAGCAGCGCGCGGGCGAAGGACAGAAGCTGCTTCTCGCCGGTCGAAAGGCTGTTGCCGCCCTCGCCGACGTCGCTCTGATAGCCGTCCGGCAGTCTCTCGATGATCCCTTCGGCGGAGACGGCCCTGACCGCCGCTTCGATCTCCCCCATGGTCGCGTTCTCGCGGCCGTAGCGGAGGTTTTCGAGCACCGTGCCGGAGAAGAGGTGCGGCGTCTGGAGCACATAGCCGATGTTCGAGTGGAGCCAGAGCTGGCTGCGCTCCCGCGCGTCGCGCCCGTCGATGAGCACCTGCCCCTCCGTCGGCTCATAGAACCGGCAAACGAGATTCACGAGCGTGGATTTGCCCGCTCCGGTCTCGCCGACGATGGCGACATTCGTTCCCTGCGGCACTTTCAGGTTGAAATGCTCGAGAATGTTCTCGTCGCCGTCGGGGTAGCGGAAGGTCACATCTTTGAACTCGATATCGCCGTGCAGCTCCTCCCAGTTTTCCTTTTTGGGGCTGAACGTGTCGCCGTATTTCTCCACGACCTCCGGCGTATCCTGCACATCGGACTTCGTCTCCATGAGCGTGGTGAAGCGCTCGACGTTGACCTGCACGTTCACAAGGCTGGAGAGCGCCTGCACAAGCCACTGGATCGGCTCCATCATGCCCTGCGCATAGTTCATAAACACGGTGAGCGTGCCGATGAGCATCACGCCCTCGCGCGTGACGATGCCGCCGCGCCAGAGGACGAGCGCGAGCGCGAGAGAGGCCGCGAGCGTTGTTGTGGAAATGAAGATCGCGCGGAAGTGCATCGCGCGGACGCTGACCTTTTTCATGTCGGCGGTCAGTTCATCGAATTCCTTCTCCATCTTGTCCTCAACGACGAGCGTTTTCGTCGTCGTCGCGCCGGTGATGCCCTCGTTGAAGGCGCCGGTGATGCGGGAGTTTTTCTCGCGCACCTGCCGGTGGAAGAACACGAGCTTCTTCTGGAAGTACATGGACGAGATCGCCACGATCGGCACGATCACGAGCACGCACAGCGCCATTTTCCAGTTGAGGATGAGCATCATAACGATGGCGCATACAAGATACGCCGAATGCCACACGCCCTCGGCCATGCTCCAGGCGAGCGTGCTCGCAATGCGGTCGGTATCGGACATGACGCGCGCGTGGACATAGCCGACGCTGTTCTGGTTGAAGTAGGAGAACGAGAGTGTCTGCAGATGGTTGAAGCTCTCGCGCTTGAGATCGCGGCCGACGGACAGCTCCAGCTTGCACGCGCCGAAGGCGGAGATATAGTTGGAGGCCGTCTGCGTGAGGATGACGACGACATACGCGCCGATGAACCAGCCGAGCCCTGCAAGGGTCGAGTCGGCGATGTAATGATCGATGGCGTACTGCTGGAAGAGCGGGATGACCGCGTCCATGGCGCTGCCGTAAAACGCCATGAGTACCATCCAGAAGATGAGCTTGCCGTAGGGTCTCATATACGGGACGAGGTTGGGGATGCCGAACCATTTTGCGCCTTTGGTCTTTTTCTGCTCGTTCATGCGCCTTCCTCCTCTCCGATGGACATCTGCATGTCGTAGATCTTGCGGAAAATGCCCGGCTGGGCCAGCAGCTCCTTCGGGGAGCCGAGCTGACTTACGCGGCCCTTTTCGAGCACGAGGATGTTGTCGCAGTCGAGCAGCGTTGTGATGCGGTGGGAGATGATGATCGTCGTCGCGCCGCCGAGATCACGGTCGAGCGCCGAGCGGATCTTCTCGTCCGTCTCCGTATCGACGGCGGAGAGCGAATCGTCAAAAACGATGACCGGCGTTTTCTTTGTCAGCATACGGGCGATGGCCACGCGCTGCTTCTGTCCGCCGGAGAGCGATACGCCGCGCTCGCCGACCATGGTGTCGTAGCCCTGCGAAAAACGGGTGATATCCCCGTCCACGCAGGCGGTGACGGCGGCGGCACGGATCTCCGCGTCGCTCGCGCCGCAGATGCCGATGTTCTCCTGCACCGAGCGGGAGAAGAGGAACGGCTCCTGCAGCACCACGCCGACGTTCTCGCGCACATAACGCGCGGGCATATCGGCAATGTCCACGCCGCCGACGGTGATCTTGCCCTCCGTGGGCGCGTACAGACGGCAGAGCAGAAGCAGCAGGCTGCTCTTGCCGGAGCCGGTGCCGCCGAGAATGCCGAAGCTCTTTCCGGCGGGCACAGTGAAGCTGACGTTTTCGAGCACGTCCGGGCCGTCCTCGCCGTAATGGAAGCTGACGTTTTCAAAGGCGATGTCCTTGTCCATCGGCGCTTCGGCGGCGTTGGGCGCGTCCTGCTCGGTCTCGGCTTCCAAAACCTCGCCGAGACGGTCGATGGAGACGCCCGCCTTGCTCATTTCGGAAATGATGCGGCCGAGACGGCGCACAGGGCCGATGAGCATCGTGTTATAAAGCGAGAACGACACAAATTCGCCCGCCGTCAGATTGCCGTTCACGCACGAGACCGTGCCGAGCACGACCACGAGCAGGATCTGCAGGCAGCTCGTAAAATCGCCCACCGCCCAGAAATCCGAGAGCGTCCGGGTCAGGCTGATCCAGCACTCGGTATACTTGCTGTTCTGCGCCTCGAACCGGTCGCGCTCAAACTTTTCGCGCCCGAACGCACGCACGACGCGCACGCCCGTGAGGTTTTCCTGCGCGATCGTGGAGAGCACGCCCTCGTTCTCGTCGCACTCGGTGAAGCGCGCGCGGATCTTGTTATGGAAGAGCACGGAGTAGAGCACGATGATTGGCGCGATGACCCACGCGACGATGGAGAGCTTCGCGTTCATCAGCGTCATAAGCGTCAGCGCAAGGATAATGCGCACGATGATCTGGAAAACGGAGATGAACTGCTCCTGGAAAAAGTTTTTAATGCGCTCGACGTCGCTCGTGCAGCGCTGGATGATATCGCCGGTCGGATGCTCGGCGTGCCACTTCCACGGCAGGCATTCAATGTGGTGGAAGAGCCTGTCGCGCGCGGTCTTGACGAGCGTTTCGCCCGCTTTGGCGTTGAACATGTTCGCGCCATAGCGCAGCAGCGCCGCGACGAGACCCGCAAGCGCAAGAATGAGCGCGATGAACCACATGTTCGCGCGCAGAAACGCCACGCCGCCGAGCGACTCCACCCACCGGAGCGCCCACGCGGGCAGATCCATCGGCTGCGAGTCGATCACCGAGTCCACCGTTACGCGGATGACCTGCGGCGCGATCATTTCAACCACCGTGAGCAGCAGTCCCAGAAGGATGCACACGGCGAAGTATTTTCCGCTGCCCTCAAGCAGCGTGCCGAGCACGCGCATCGTGCGAGCGGACTTCTTTTTCTGTTCCAATTTGTCTACCTCTCAAAAAATTTGCTGAGTGGATCGGAAATAAATAAAAGAGTGGAATGGAGTAAAACGGACATTTATTCATTATAGCATACATTTATATTATTACAATTCATTTTTCCGTAAAAAGTCAGGCGACGGCAGAAATACCCCCTTGACGAACGTGTTATAATATTTTATTGGAAAAACAGGCTGCTTCCAGCAGAAAGAGGTTATATGTATGACAAAAGTTGATGTATTTTCCGGTTTCCTCGGCGCGGGCAAGACCACGCTCATCAAAAAGCTGATCGCGGAAGCCTACGCGGGCGAAAAGCTCGTCCTCATCGAGAACGAGTTCGGCGAGATCGGCGTGGACGGCGGCTTCATGAAGGACGCCGGCATTGAGGTGACGGAGATGAACTCCGGCTGCATCTGCTGCAGCCTTACGGGTGATTTCCGTGCCGCTCTGCATGAGGTCTGCGAGCGCTACGCCCCCGACCGCATCCTCATCGAGCCCTCGGGCGTCGGCAAGCTCTCCGACATCGTGACCGCCGTGGAGCAGGCGTCGGACGGCGAGCTTACGATCAACGCGCTCTGCACCGTCGTAGACGCGGGCAAATGCAAAATGTATATGCGCAACTTCGGCGAATTTTTCAACAACCAGGTCGAATCCGCCGGGTGCATCATCCTCTCCCGCACCGCGGGCATCAAGGAGGAAAAGCTCGCCGAGTGCGTCGCGCTGCTGCGCGAGAAGAATCCCGGCGCCGTCATCATCACGACGCCGTGGGACGAGCTCTCCGGCGCGCAGATCCTCGACGCGATGGAAAAGCGCGACACGCTCACCGCCGCGCTTGAAAGCATTGAGCGCGAGCACGAAGAGGACGAGGATGAGCACGAGCATCACCATCATCACGACCACGAGCACGAAGAGCACGAGCACCATCATCATTTCGATGAAAACGGCAACTGCTCCTGCGGCTGCCATCACGACGATGACGAGGATGACGATGGGCATGAGCACGAGCATCATCACCACGACCACGATGAGCACGACCACGAGCACGAGTGCGGCTGCGGCCACGACCATGAGCACCACCATCACGATCACGACGAGCACGACCACGAGCACGAGTGCGGCTGCGGCCATCATCACCATCACCACGGCCACGACGCGGACGAGGTGTTCACGTCCTGGGGCATGGAAACGGCGAAGAAGTTCACCGAGGACGGTCTGCGCGCTGCGCTCGCCGCGCTCGAGGACGAGGCCAAATACGGCGCCGTGCTGCGCGCGAAGGGCATCGTCGCCGCGAGCGAGGGCGAGTGGATCCACTTTGACTACACGCCGGGCGAGATCAACATCCGCCGCGGCAGCGCCGGTGTGACGGGGCGGCTGTGCGTCATCGGCCACGAGCTGCACGAGGACGCCGTTGCCGAGCTCTTCCGCTGAAAGGGAGAATAAACCATGGCAAAACAAGTCCCCGTATATCTCTTCACCGGCTTTCTGGAGTCCGGCAAGACGAAGTTCGCCCAGCAGACACTCGAGGACGCGAGCTTCAATAACGGCGACCGCATCCTCCTTCTCGTGTGCGAGGAGGGCGTGGAGGAATACGATCCCTCAGCGTTCGCCGCGCCGACCGTGTTCACCGAGACGATCGAGAGCGAGAGCGATCTTACGACCGAAAATCTCGCGGCGCTTTTGAAAAAGCACCGCTGCTCCTACGTCATGGTGGAGTACAACGGCATGTGGACGCTCGACACGCTCTATACGAACATGCCGAAGGAGTGGATCGTGGCGCAGGAATTTCTGTTCATCGACGCGCGCACGTTCCTCAACTACAATAACAACATGCGCCAGCTCATGGTAGACAAGCTCCAGAGCTGCGAGCTGGCGGTGCTCAACCGCTTCCCCGAGGGCGACGAGGATCTCAAAATGCAGGCGCACAAGATCATCCGCGCCATCAACCGCCGGTGCGATATTGCCTTTGAAACGCCGGACGGCAAGATCAGCTACGACGACATTGAGCTCCCCCTCCCCTACGATCTCAACGCCCCCGTCTGCGAGATCGGCGACGCGGACTATGCGATCTTTCTGCAGGATATCATGGATCAGCCGGAACCGTAGGAAAAGAGATGTATTATTATGCGATCCTTCTGCAGGATGGCTC
>ERZ772855.2931-NODE-2931-length-13607-cov-2.173259_pt1 | contig 13607 bp, 10 predicted proteins | sample MGYA00511900_ERZ772855 | MGnify/ENA primary metagenome ERZ772855 (study PRJEB29015, sample SAMEA2737701) | human gut metagenome | biome: human gut; feature: human-associated habitat; material: faeces | place: China | collected 2012 ...
TACCATGGCATTCATGAAACGGCTGAATGAACTGATATAGTGTCCGTCCAGAAGGTCGCTCACGGAATTGATGTAAGGAATGCCCGGTATCAGATACAGGACACTGGTGCCGAGGGCGATTTCCGGTGTATCGCTTAGGTCGAATACGTAACCCGCCGCACCGATTACGGAAGAGAAGAACGCGCAGCAGAAGAATACGAAACGTACGTCTTGTCCGTCCTCCAACATCACTTGTTTCAGTTTGTAACCAGCCAATGTTCCTATCAGTACGATAGCCATGGCTATGAAATCTCCTCCGAACAGACGGCAAAATGCCATGTTGGCCAAGGATGCCAGTATCCACACCATCCAAGGATTAGCCGGTCGGGTCTGCACGATGGCTTCAAAATTCCGGAGGGCCTCTGTGAAACCTATTTTCCGGTCGGCTATCGCCCAACTTAATTTGCTCAGTTGGGTATTGATGTCGAAACTGATACCCGTATGATGCAGCCTTACGATATTGCTGTACGAGTGGCTGCGGTCGTCATTCCACACCGTCATGTGTATATGAGAGGGCAAGATGGTCATTTCCGATATCATGTTCCATCTCTCGGCCATCCGTTTTACATTCTTTTCTATGCGGATACATGTGGCACCGCATCCTAAGAGCCATGCGGCGTAGTCGGAAAGAAAGATGCACGCATCTTTCGGCGTTGCAGGAATATCCGTTTCTGCAACGAGTGCCTCTTTATGATTCGTCGTCTTCGAGTTCGTCATAGATATTGTTCTCGTTTCCTATTTCAAGAATCTTGCTGTCTCCCGTTTCCCTGCGCATCTTTTGGATGCTTCTGAAAATAAAAATCAAAAATAAGCATCCTACGGTTAAAATCCAAATGGTCATCTGATTATTCATATCTTTTTTCTTTTTGATGCCGCAAAAGTAGGCGGTTTATCGTTCTCCGGAAAGTTTTCGTTCGCGAAAGTTTCGATAGTGGCTATCGTATTTACCGAGTCTCTGCCATCGGTGTTTATTATGGCAAAAATGTCCCGCCGGTATTGGGCGAAGCGGGAAAAAAGCGTATTTTTGCGGGACAAATAGGAATATTTATGCATAGCAGAGAAGAAAAATTAGAGGCTTTCGGGCGTTTCCTCGATGTGTTGGATACGTTGCGCGAAAAGTGTCCGTGGGACAGGAAACAGACGAACGAGAGCCTGCGGCCGAACACGATAGAGGAAACCTTTGAGTTGTGCGACGCCCTGATGAAAGACGACAAGAAAAACATTTGCAAGGAACTGGGCGACGTGCTGCTGCACGTGTGTTTTTATGCCAAGATTGCCAGCGAGACGGGGGATTTTGATATAGCAGACGTGTGCGACAAGTTGACGGACAAACTGATTTTCCGCCACCCGCATGTGTACGGCGAGGCACAGGCCGACACGGCAGGGCAGGTAAGCCAGAATTGGGAACAAATCAAATTGAAGGAGAAAGACGGTAACAAGAGCGTGTTGGGCGGCGTGCCGGAAGCTTTGCCTTCGCTCATCAAGGCTTACCGTATTCAGGACAAGGCGCGTAATGTCGGCTTCGATTGGGAAAAGAAAGAGGACGTATGGGACAAGGTGAGGGAAGAACTCGGCGAATTGCAGGCAGAACTGGCCCGGGAGGACAAGGAGAAATCCACCGATGAGTTCGGCGATTTCCTTTTCAGTGTCATCAATGCCGGAAGGCTTTATCATATCAATCCTGACAACGCCTTGGAGCGTACGAACCGCAAGTTCATCCGGCGCTTCAATTATGTGGAGCAACATTCCATCCGTCAAGGACGGTCTTTGAAGGACATGACCTTGGGAGAAATGGATGCACTTTGGAACGAGGCGAAAGAAATGGAGAAACGGGGCGGCTTGTAACGCCCCGTTTCTTATAATACTTGTACGACTATCCGTTTATATGCCGTCAGTGCCGGCTTGCCCCGGTCGGTCAGGGAGAGAATGACGTGCAGGGACTTTCCGGATGCCTCTGCGGGGATGTGTATGCGGCATTTCGGGGAATCCCCGTTTTCCATGTTTACCTTACCCTTATACGTACTGGGTTCGGCATAGATTTCCCAACGGAAATCCAGCGGATTCCCATCGGGGTCGTAAGATGCGGAAGCGTCGAATTCCATATCGCGGCCTGCCTTCACCTTTTTATATATGCAGTTCATGTCGTCGTGCCCATCTACGATGGCTACAGGATGGTGGTTGACGGCGGAATACTCGTCTGTGGCTGTCCAGGCCATACGTGCCGCAAAATCGTTCCATATCTCCCGTTCCCATCTCTTTATCGAGTTTCCGCCTTCGGCTGCACAGGCGTACATGCGGTATGGGTCGTACCGGCTCTCGTCCTTTCCGCTTTGGGCAATGAATTTTATGCCGCGTACGTTCTCGGCGGGGGTATCCGAGAAACGGCCGCCCCATCCTCCGAAAGTGATTTCTTCGGGTACGTTCAGCCCGTTGGCATATACGTAGAGGAAAGACGGGGAGTCGCCCTCTGTGGCCCATTTCCTGTCGGGATAATAGTCGCCTAAAGGTTTATGGCTTTGTATGTTGTCCCTGAGCCATTCGTCCGAAGGTGCCCATCCGTAAACCGCTTTGTTACGGAGGTATAAGATGCCGGGATAGTTCTGGGCAATCCAAGCACCGGCATCGTCTTGTCCCAACACGTCATAGATGCGGATTTTACGTACGAACCTTTCGATGTCTTTGGGGGAGCGCGTGTGCGTCACGGTCCAAAGTGCCTGAGCCACAGTGTTCATGCCGCCCCAAGCGGCAATCCATACCGGTCGCGGGTCGTCCTTTTTGTCCACGGCTTCGATGATGAGTTCGGAGCCGGGAGATGCTTTGCCGTTTCCCACGCCCGCCATATTGGATGTCTTTTGGCCTTGCCGGATGACGGAGCGGAGGTAGCCCGGTTCAGGATAGCCTTCCGCATGTTTTTTCAAGCGTGGCAGGACTTTTTCAAATTGCCCGACAACTTCACGGATTCGGTCCACCTTGTCCGGCATGTCCGACCAGACCTGCGAGCTGACCAACCCTTCGATGTCTATCGCATTGGAACATACCAAAAGATGAATCATCGACTGGGTATCGTCCGGGTCCGTGCCTCCGAGGTCCGTGGTGACGATAAGTCTTTGCTTGTCCGGATGCGTCCGTGCGTTACGGCAATGGCATGCAGAGGCGGAGGCGGCCAATAGTAATGCGAACACCGTTTTCAGGCATATTCCGGGTTGAAGTTTTAACGTAGATACATACATGGCATTCAAATGGTGTTTTTTGTTTATATTGTTTTTCCTGTCCTTTTGGTACCTATTTTATTTCTTCTATTTCAATGTCTTTGTACCAGACTTCACAAGCTTTACCCTCGTGTATTTGCAGAGCTATATGACCCTCTTGGTTAATAGTGCCTATACCTTCGAACGGTTCATCGATGTAAGGTTCTATATAATCTGTCGTTTTGACCCCATTCAGCCAAATGCGTATACGCGATCCTTCACAACGTATAATAAGATCGTTCCATTGGTCGGCTTTGTAATTTTGGGGTACTCCGGTTGGCATTCCAAGAAAGTCCCAACGACGTTGTTCATCATATAGTGCGCCCTGTTTCCAAGAGATAATATCGGCCTGATAACCGACCATTTCGAATGAACGTCCGGGGATAGTGCAAGGAACACTTCGGAATTGTATTCCGCCATTATAACTTTCGTCCGAAGCTTTCACTTTATACTTCAGTCGTAGTTCGAAGTTTTTATATTTTCGTGTGGTGCGTATGAATTGATTGTGTTCAAGGTCCTTGTTTATGTTTCCGCCTACGATGGCTCGTTTTTCGATACGAAAATGTGCCATACTGTATTCTCCATCGTTACCTTCCCAACCCTCAAAATCTTTACCGTTGAAGAGACGAGTGCCTTCGAAATGAGCTGGAATGCCAGTCGCTTCCGATGTGGTCGGAAGGGATGTCGGAACAAGTATCAGAGATTGTACGTCAGGGAAAGCTTCGTCTGCTTTCAGTTTGCCTTCTTTGTTGCGTTTGATGCCCTTTTGTATACCTCGTAATGTAATCGTTACATTTCCTCCTTGGGGAATATTGATAATGCCGATCTTTTCTGTGGTGTAGTCAAACCAAGTGAAAGTGGGCTTAAACAAAGCGGCCAGTTCCTGCCCGTCGGCTTCTAAGGTCATAGCACTTCCGGCATGGGGTTGCGCATATCGCATCAACACTTGATAGTGTCCCGGCAAGAGAGAAGCGGACCATGATATGGATTGGGACGGATGGTTCCAACCGTGGATGGAGGCTTCGGTACCTTTCCCTTGCATAGTCATTTCGGGAGAAATCCGAGCTTTGTATGCCGGCAATAGGATGGTATCGCCCGTCCGGGCCTTTTCGTCGTTAGCTTTGATAAGTTCTTCGCAGAGTCTATTGATTTCGTTTACACTTTGGATGAGGTAAGGCATCGGGTTATCGAAATCATGTTCATATTCCAGCATCATTAAAGGCTTGGTTTGACTATCGTTCAGAGCTTGAAATATCTCTTTCAATCGTCCCTTGCCGGTACCACATGGGACATCGAGTCCGTGGGGGGATATGGTACTTACATCTCGTAAATGAAAATGATACATCTTGCCTATATCAATGTAGCGTCGTGTAATTTCATACGTGTCGAATCCACCTCGCATGTAGTGCCCAATGTCAATGGATGCTCCGATGCAGGAACCGTGGTTTTGAGTGTCTTCTACGGTGAAATCCGGATTCCAATAAGCTGCTGCTTTCGGGTGGTTTGTGAAAACCATTTTCACACCGTGCTTTTCCAAAATCTTTTCATAAAATGCGACCGGTTGCCCACCTTGTTCTGCACGGCGCGGGTCACTGACAATCATCCATCCCATATCTTTGCAAAATTTTACGATATCTTCAAAGCCTTTTCCGCTACCGTCCATCCAATAATATATGGATTCGCATTTCACTCCGCTTTCAGCCAGCTTCCGCTTGATGCGTTCCCGCCATTCAGGGGAGAGTCCGGCATGGATGTTTTGTGTACTTTCCTCGCAAATCCGTGCCCCGATGGTGGCTTCTATATAATGTAGTCCTAAGGCACGGGTCAGGTCTATGGCTTCGAAAAAGGTATATTTATGAAAGGTATAGAACTGGACACCCACTTTCCATCCCAGTTCCTCTGCATGAGGACAACCGTCAGCAAGGCGTCCATAGCAATGGTAAGGTGGTTGTACGATACGGTTTAAGTTCAGATTTTCTGCACGTTGGGCATAGCTTTCCGGCAGCATACTGCATGTCAGACACATGCAAATTAAGATGATTCTTTTGAACATGATAAAGTGGTATTGATAAAGTTATTATTATGGCCGCGTGGCCGGTTTGTTTTTGATGTGGTAATGGAACTTGTCAACGTCTATATAACCCCTGTTGTTTTGGTTATTATACGTACAGATTCCTACCATGTCTCCTCTAAAGTTACCTGTTCCCATTCTGTATTCATCACCGAAAGGGTAGAAGTTTTGTCCGTCTATGCTATAGAGGAAATGTTGCCCTTCCGTAGTGTATTGCCGGTTTGTATCACGCTTTTCGAAACCGGAAACCGACCGGATGTACAAGGTTTTTAGGTTGGACGGGAGTCGTGGGCCGTTTTTGCTCTTTCCGTCTGCTTCGTAGATAATATGTTTGCTGTTACCGTAATCAGCTATTCCGCAAAAAGCATAGTGCACTCCGCCATTGAAATGTGTCAGTCCGGCTTTTTGTCCTTGGGTGGTACCCGTCACGTCCACTTTTATGGTGATGATGACCGTGTCGGAACTCATGTAGCGTTGGTGAAGGGTATTGGCTGCTTTGAAGAACGAATCTGTTGAATCTGCCGTAGCATCCGCATAAAGACGGAGAAATCCAGGGCGTACACTCAACGACCAATGCGAACTGTCCGGTTGGTGGTTCCAAGCCCATAGCTTTTTAAGTGTGGAGAAGGAGAAGTCGTCGCTGCCGTGAGGTAGCGTGGTATGAGAAGATTGGACGGGTTTGGCAGCTCTCCAACACATTTTTCCGTATTCATTGGGAGAGGATACGGAATCACCGATGACAGGCCAATCATCTATCCAGGTCACAGGTACGAGGCAGGGAGTGCGTCCGTCCGAGCCGTATCGATTGAATTGTGCAATCCAGTACCACCGCCCGTCCGGAGTATCCACCAAGCCGCCTTGTCCCGGAAGTACCTGCCGATAAGGATTCCCGTGCGGGTCAATACGTTTTATTTCGTATGTACCGATGTCTCCCGGTGTTCCGGGGCTACCGTCGGCTTTTGTCCCGTATAAGTTCCGGGAACGATAGACGTAAGTTCCCGCTCCATTTCCTCCGTCTAAGAATTCAATGTGAAGGAGGTAGTAATACCCATTTCTCCGATATAGTTTGTTTCCTTCCGTGGAATAATTCCGGCTGTACAATGTACCTCCTTTGGGGTATTCGTACACGATACCTCGCTGTTTCATGTGTTCGGTTTCGGCATCTAATAATTGTGTGCCGTCCGGACTCATCTGAAACAGGTAGCCAAACCAGTTTTTACCTGGGGTACTGCTGGCCAAATAGGCGTTCCCGTTTTCGTCCCATATCGGGCAGGGATCGGTCCATCCTTCTACTTGTAAAGGTTGGCCGAACTTGTCTTTCAGAGGCTGTACGTCCCATTTCCCGGCAGGGTTACGGGTGGTTGCAACGAACATGCCATCGGTATATAGATTAACATACACATAAAACTTTCCTTTGTGATAACGGATGCACGGAGCATATACTCCTCCGTTGTAACGTCGCATTTTCCGGAAAGAGAAAGCCGGAGACACTTTAGACAAGTCGTCAAAAACCGCTCCTATGATTTCCCAGTTCACAAGGTCTTTGGAATGAAGTACCGTGACTCCGGGAGAGGTTTCAAATGTGGAGGTTACCATGTAAAAGTCGTCACCGACCCGTATTGGGTCAGGGTCACTGAAATCGGCGGCAATGATGGGATTACGATAAGTACCGTCACCCATATCGCCCCAATAGCCGTTTTGTGCTTGTTCGTTCAATTTGGCAGTGTCTTCCTGATGTTTTTTTGTACAAGGCCGTATCTCTTCATATAATTTGGCTGTTTCATGTTTTTGTTTGGTCGAATCACTATTTATATGAGCGTTTAGGCGAGGGTAAGAGGCAAAACAAGTCAGTGTTAGTAAGAGCACGCCTCTTTGGCTGATTTTTATTATGGGTGTATACATGGCATTTAAATGGTGTTTTTTGTTTATATTGTTTTTCCTGTCCTTTCGGTACGTTGCAAAGGTAAGCGGTATGGGATTATCTTGTTTTCGGCTGTGTTGCATGTTTTTTGTTTAAGGTAACTTTTTGTGCTTTATTGAGAGGTAAAAATCATCTGCCTTACAACGTGAAATCGTTCTGCGCTAAACAAAAAATCAATCGCAGGAGATTGAAAAATTGTTTGGCGCAGAATGAAAATCCAATATCTGAAGACGGTTCGGAGTGTGTCCGAACCCTATCTTTAGCTTAAGATTATCTGCTACTCCGAAGGTGAAGTCAGAAGGGGAAAAGCAAGGGCAGTACGAATATCATGACGATACCCATAATGATTTGCAACGGCAAACCGACTTTGACGTAATCCATGAAAGTGTATTGGCCGGCCGGCATGACCAACGCGTTGGGAGGCGTAGAAAACGGGGACGCGAAGCACATGCTGGCACCGAGGGTGACGGCAAACAGGAAGGGGACTGGGCTTACACCAATCTGTAGCGCACTTTGCAAGGCTATGGGAGCCAGCAATACGGCCGTCGCCGTATTGCTGATGAACATGGTCATCAGGGAGGTCGTGAAATAGATTCCGGCCATGAGTGCCAACGGGCCGTAACTGCCCAAGCCGTTGACAAGGCTGTTGGATATGAACTCGGCTCCTCCCGTTTTTTCCAGGGCTAACGACATGGGAAGCATGGCGGCAATCAGCACGATGCTTTCCCAATTGATGGTTTTATAGGCGGCTTCCACATTGCGGAAACATCCGGTCAGTACCATCAGTATGCCGGCTATCATGACCGCCGTGACGGGGGCTACGGGGATGAAGTCGAATACCATCATGGCGACCATCAGTATCATGATGGCCGCTGCCAGCGGGGCTTTGTAGTCCAGGGTCACCTTGGCCGCTTCGTCGAGCGGCTCTCCCAATACGACCCAGTCTTCATCTTCTTTGCTCAGCCGCGAGATATCGCTCCACGTTCCTTGTATGAGTAGTACGTCACCGGAGTGAATGCGAAGGTCGCCCAAATCCTGCAACAGGTATTCTTTCTTACGGCGGATACCCAATACGTTAACATTGAATTTGTCTCTGAAGCCTATTTCTTTAATCGTGTGGTTGACGATTCTTGAGGCCGGCATTAAGACGATCTCAGCAATGCCTATGTCATAGAAATCCAGCGAACGGTCTCTGCGTATGTCTTCCGAGGCCCGGCCGTCGAGAATTTCCAGTCGGTGTGCTGCGGCCCAAGCGTTTACTTGTTCGAAATCTCCTTTGACATATAGAATATCTTCTGCTTGCAGGATGGTGTTCGGTTCAGCCAATTTTTGCGTGATGGTCTTCAGGAAACGGTGTTGCGATGCCTCTCCTCTCCGTACTTCCAGAATGTTCAGCCCGTACCTGCGGCGTATGTCCAAGTCTACGATGGTTTTGCCTTTCAGCACGGACTTTGCAGGGATTCTCAACCGGAAAAGGTTGTCGGAGAGTCCGTATTCATGCACTAACTCTTTGAGCGACTTTCCGGAATGCTTGCCTGTGCGGCTTTCTGCGCCTCGCTTGGATAAGAAGATTTTGCTGAGCGGCAGCAGGACAATGGTGCCTACGACTACGCAGATAAGTCCTACGGGAAGAAATGAAAAGAAAGAAAGGCTGGGATAGCCGGCGTCTGTCAACGTGTTTTGTATGACGAGGTTGGGAGGCGTACCGATTAGGGTCATCATGCCGCCCATACTGCTGGCAAAGGCCAGCGGCATGAGTAGCCGGCTGGCGTTCATGTGGGGATTGGATGCTGCCAAACTGACGACGATCGGGAGCATCAGGGCCACGGTGCCGGTGTTGCTGACGAAAGCGCCGATGGCCGAGGTGACGGCCATGATGAGGATAAACAGGCGTAGTTCGCTGTTTCCGGCCAGTTTGAGAATGCGCGAACTGAGCATTTTGGCCAGTCCGGTCTGGAAGATGGCCCCTCCGACGACAAACAGGCCGACCATCATAATGACTACGGAGTTGGAGAACCCCGACAAGGCTTCTTCCGGAGTGAGAATATGGAATATCAGCAGGGCTACCAAGGCGCACAATGCCACGATGTCGGAACGTATTTTTCCGCTGACAAAAAATATGGCGGAAAGAATCAAGATGCAGAGGGTGGTCAGCATGGATGAAAACATGTTAGGGTTTATATCATAATCTTCTTCAAAGTTACGAAGATTAATCTGTTGTCGGGAGAGGGAGGGGGCTTTTTTATGTATTCTTTAGAAATGAACTTGAAACAAAAAAGCACAGCATGGCGAGCTGTGCTTACTTTTGCTTGGACCTGTCCGGCCGGTTGCTGAACTTGCGTAGCATACGACGGTGGAAGCGGTCTTCGGCCTGCATGGCTTCATGCACTTTCCGGGCGGGAACCGCTTTACACATTTTTTTGTAGTAAACATCTTCCAATTCGGCCGACTCAATCTTTAATTTGTTGATCTCTTTGATGAGATTATAATAATCTTTGTCCGTCGAGTGAGCCGGCAGACTTCTTTTTTTAAGTTCCCTGATTTGCCAGTTGATACCTCGTTGTTTGTCATGCAGTTCATGGAAAATCGGGAAAAAGGCCGTGGCTTCGGCCGGAGTCAGGCAGGCTTCACGTACGATGAAACTCTCCAAATGCTTCACAAAATCTTGAGGAGAGAACTGTCCTTTGGGCAGTTGGGCCATGAACTGTATGTGACCGAGTACCCAAAACAGGACGAACAGGGGCAGTATTTTTTTTTTCATTTGGTTTTATGTCTATGAATTAATACACATCTGTCAAGTATAGGGCGATTTCGTGGTTGCTGACCATGGCGTAATCGAGTACGTCGTCCATATAAATGTCTTCGGTTTCTATGGTCTCTCCATATTGTGCCACAGGGCTTTCACCGTGGGGGTGAATTACGGATTGGAGATAATATGTTCCGAGAAACATGGCACCGCACAGAGCGGCGGCCACAGCGTACCATACCGTGCGCATGCGTGTTCGTTGGCGGGAGGGCATAGAGAGAACAGGCTTCATTTCCTTCTCCGGCAATTTACTCATCAACTCGGACGTAAACTGCTCGAAATACCCCTCCGGAACCTTGAACGGGTTGCCGGAACCGTATTTTTTTCGGATGAAATCTTCTTCTTTCATAACTGGCATTCCTTTCTTTGTATATTTGATATTTCCGGATTCAAAAGGTTTAATCTTGTGATTTAAAAAAATCGCATATTTTTTTCACGGCATGATGGTAGGAGGCTTTTAAGGCGCCTACGCTGGTGTTTAATATGCTGCTCATTTCTTCGTATTTCATTTCTTCATAATACTTATCAAATGCTTTATTGTATTTCCGCTTCTCTTTTCGCCTTTTAAATATACCATATATAATATGGAATAGGAGAAATAAGTACGCAATAATACAAAACATTACAGCAATTGAGCATATTCTTATGATTAAAGGATAGCCAATAAACTTGTAATATATCCAATAGAAATAATATTCTATGTAATCTATACCATACAGTACTTGATCCATTTCCCTTGATATATTTATATATAGAACTTGTATATTCGGAATAAAAGCTCTACATTTGTTGTATTGAATGTTCTGTCTAATGCAAATATACGAAATAACTTGTATATATTATCCATTGTTCATGAACAGGGCTTTTGAGCCATATTTGAACTCTTGTGATTATTTTCGATGGAAAGGATTGAAATTACAAATAAAGGCAAGCAAAAAGCTATTAGGAGTTAAATATATTTTTGATAAGTTAACAAATGGAGCCTGAAAATAAGTGTGATAAGCCAGGTTCTCATGCGAAACAAAAACAAACAATAAATTTAAAAATTAAATTAAGATGAAAATTAAAAGTTTGATGTATGTCCTTATGGGGACAATGTTGATTACTACTTCTTGCTCCGATAATGAGTTGGAAAAGGGTAATGGTTCGGGAACTGTTGACCCGGTAAATGCTTCTGCACTTGTGAATGTATATTCAGATAAGAGTGGTTCTGAAGCGAGCCTGCTTGTAGGAAATGTATTTGTGAAAGACTCTCGTACTCTGACATTGAATGTTCCCGCTGCTTGCGAGAAAGTGTATATGAAATACAATACAGTTTCGGGAACAGAAGCTACAAAAGAATTTGCTTTGTCTCCTGTTAGTCGGGGTGTAGATCAGAGTACTGGTTTCAATTTTGAAACAAACCGTCTGGCATTGGTAACTCTTGCGCTTCCTGAAGATGCAGTGCAGCCGACAAATGAAACGGACCAAGGCTATCTTTTCTATCATAACACAGGTGTGGTGATGTTCGAAGATGGTTGGCCTATTCAACTGGATTCATGGTATGATGAAGATCTCAACGATGTTGTATTCGAGTATGACTTGAAGGTGACTGAATGTCATAGTCAACAGATGATGGAGACTGTAGGAGGTAAAGAAGAATTGTTGTTGACTTTGGATGTTCGTGCTGTAGGTGGTATATACCCGACTGTGTTAGGTGTTGTACTGGATGGTTTGAAAAGCGAGTATGTTGATCGGATTACTGCAAGCCTTGTACTAAAAGGTGGTCAGGGAACAATGACAGACTTAGCTAAAGAGGAACTTTCTACAAAAAATATAGTGAAAGTTGAAAATAAAAATTGGAATTGGAGTAATGATACTCGCAAAGAACCGCGTTTCGCAATATTGACAGTGGATAAAGCACAAGCGGAAGGAACTGTTATTACACTGGATGGTTTAACTTCTTTGATGGATAATAATCAGGATATGTTTCAGGTAACACAAGGAAAAGTAAGAGAAGGACTACCTATGTTGCGTGCTGAAGTTAGACTGATTGGTAAAGAAGGATTAACTGGAGCTGAAAGAGATGCTCAGCTTGCAGCATTTAGAGAGTTGATTTTAGATACTAATAGACAGAATTTCTTTATTAAGGTGAACGGTGGTAAAGAAATACACATGAGGGGTTATGCACCGACTTCTGCTTACAAAGCAGAATATGAAGCATTGGTTGCGGGTGACACTACACTGGATGCAAATGTTTATTATTCAAATACCAAAGGTTCCACTTGGGGAGTTAAACTTCCGGTTGGCACACGTCATGCTTATGAACGTGTACCATTTAGAGAAGCATATCCTGATTTTACTAAATGGGTAGATAGTAAGGGTGCTTCAAACCAGAAATGGTATGAGAACTTTGTTGATGAAAAAACTATAAGATATTGGTAATGCAAATTATCAGTCAATACGTTATTTGAGTTATTTTGTACAATTTGAACCCCTCTTTTTTCGAAAAGAGGGGTTTCTTTGTATCCGGAAGAATTATCTTTAAACTAATACCGTAATGACGAAGCGATTTTTTATTAGCTACAGTTTGATTACTTTATTTCTCTTAAATAGTGTAGTGCTGTTTGCACAACGCGAAAATGCGTTTGCACAACAATGGAAGATAGAAGATGCATCCCATGCCTTGCAGGTGATAGAACGTACAGATACATTAGAATTGATCGTGCCGGATGGATTGACTATGTGGTATCAGCAGCGATTGGCGGGGAATTATGAGGTTAGTTACCACATTTGTATGGTGATGCAAGGAGGGAAGTACGATCGCTTGAGTGACTTGAATTGTTTTTGGATGGCTTCGGACCCTCAATACCCCGATAATATCTGGAAACGTGAGAAATGGCGTAATGGCATCTTTCTGAACTGTTATTCCCTGCAACTTTACTATATGGGATACGGTGGGAATCATAATTCTACTACACGTTTTCGCCGTTATGACGGCAATGAGGCGGCAAGGGTAGACACTAAAGCCCGTCCCGCAATCTTGAAAGAATATACAGATGCCGACCATTTGTTGGAGGCAAACAAGTGGTATCATATCAAGATAACGAATGAAAATAATAGGGTTAGTTATTATATAAATGGAGTGCGATTGGTGGATTTCCGCGATGCCGAACCCCTTACGGAAGGTTGGTTCGGCTTTCGTACCACCTTGTCCCGAACTCGTATCGCCAATTTTCATTATGAATGTTCGTCGCAGGAAACTTCTGAAATACCATTACACTGGATCGGTAATACTCCGCAGCAAAACAAAGCGGTAAGTCTGGGAGTTCCCTTCAATGAAGGAGAATTATACCCGGAGCACACTTTGCAGCTGATGACCGATAAAGGTGAAATGCTTCCGACAGATACTTGGGCATTGGCCTACTGGCCCGATGGTTCTGTGAAATGGAAAGGGATAGCCGGAGTTATTCCGAAAAATACGGAGAAACTGCTACTCAAAAAGACCGGAAAAAAGTCAAAAGAAAAAGCATCTTCAAGGAC
>ERZ772855.2936-NODE-2936-length-13582-cov-2.911658_pt1 | contig 13582 bp, 10 predicted proteins | sample MGYA00511900_ERZ772855 | MGnify/ENA primary metagenome ERZ772855 (study PRJEB29015, sample SAMEA2737701) | human gut metagenome | biome: human gut; feature: human-associated habitat; material: faeces | place: China | collected 2012 ...
GGAGTAGGTTTAATTGGAAGTTTTGTTTCAATGAGAAGATTCTTAAAATTCTAAAAGATTATCGAAAGATAATCTTTTTCTTTATCTTTTTTTTTAATTTTTATATAATAAAAAAGCGAGGTATAAAAATGTCAAAAAATAGTTTTTTAAAAGAAGCAATGTATGAAAATCATCCTCAATATCAACAAGCAATTTCAAGAAATGAAGCACTTTATCAAAGAAAAAATGATTTAAGAAGTCCTTTTTCTAGAGATTATAATCGTATTATTTTTTCTCTTGCTTATCGTAGATTGAAACATAAGACACAAGTTTTTTTTGCAGTTGAAGATGATCATGTTTGTACAAGAAGTGAGCATGTAAATCTTGTAGATTCAGTAAGTTATACCATTGCTCATTATTTAGGATTAAATACAGAACTTACAAGAGCAATTGCTGTTGGACATGATTTAGGACATGCACCTTTTGGACATGGTGGAGAAAAGATCATTAATCAGATTTCTAAAGAACATGGTCTACAAGATTTTTGGCATGAAAAAAATAGTTTATATTTTGTAGATCAAATTGAAACTTTGGAAGATGATCATCATGTTCGTAGAAATTTAAATTTAACGTATGCTGTAAGAGATGGAATTATTTCTCATTGTGGAGAAATGAATCAAAAAGCAATTATTAAAAGGAATGAATCTATTGATTTAAAAGATTATTTATATCCTGGGCAATACAATCCTTATACTTGGGAAGGCTGTGTTGTTAAAATGTCAGATAAAATTGCTTATCTTGCTAGGGATATTGAAGATGCTTTACGATTAAATATTATTGATGAACAGCTTGTAGAAGATTTAAGAAATCATCTAAATCAATTAACAAAATCTCATTTTGATGCTATTAATAATGGAACAATTGTTAATTATTTTATATTAGATGTTTGTCAAAATTCTTCTATAGAGAAAGGAATATGCTTATCAGATGAAGCTTTTGAAGTCATGAAGTATATTATGAAATTCAATTATCAAAATATTTATCTAATTGATCGTATAGAAGTCCACACAAATTATGTACAACTTATTTTAAATTCTATTTTTCAATTTTTATATAAATATGATAAGATAGCAAATGATAAACAAATAAATGTTTTAGAAGCTTTAAAGAAAGATCAAAAAAAATATCCTGTAACTATTCAAGGATATATGCATTGGTTAGAAAAGTATAGTCAAATGAAGTATTTTAATAGAAATCCATTATATCAAAATCATATTATTTATGATTTTGAACACGATAAAAATGCAATGGCTAAAAGTATTATAGATTATTTATCAGGAATGTCAGATGCTTATATATTAAAAATATTCAATGAATTTATTTCATTTTCATAGAGAGGAAGTTACATATGCCAATAAAAATACCAAATGATTTACCAGCAAGTAAAATATTAAAAGAAGAAAATATCTTTGTTATGGATGAAACAAGAGCTTTATCACAAAGAATTCGTCCATTAAAATTAATTATTGTTAATATTATGCCAACTAAAATCGTGACAGAAACACAGCTATTAAGATTGCTTTCTAATACACCTTTACAAATTGAAGTAGATTGGTTATGTATGGAAAGTCATAATTCTAAAAATACACCACAAGAACATTTAATGGAATTTTATAAAACTTTTAATGAAATTAAAGATAATAAGTATGATGGTTTAATTGTAACAGGTGCTCCTGTTGAAAAATTAAAATTTGAGGATGTAGATTATTGGGATGAACTTACAAAGATTTTTGATTGGGCCAATACAAATGTCTTTTCTTCATTCTTTATTTGTTGGGCTTCTCAAGCATCTTTATATTATTATTATGGTGTTGAAAAATATCAATTGAAAGAAAAATTAACAGGTGTTTATCATCATCATACAAATCCAGAAAAGATGAGAAGAAGAATTCTAAGAGGTTTTGATTATCAATTTTATGCACCCCATTCAAGATATACTTCTGTTAAAAAAGAAGATATTGAAAAAATTGATTCATTAGATATTTTAGCTTCTTCAAACGATGCGGGTGTTTATTTGGTAGCAGAAAAGGACGGGTCAAGATTTTTTGTTACAGGACATCCAGAATATGATCCAGATACATTAGATAAGGAATATCATCGTGATTTAGCTAAAGGTGGGGATTGTGTAATGCCTAAAAACTATTATAAAAATGATGATGTCAATGATGAAATCTTAGTTAAGTGGCGTAGTCATGCCTATTTATTATTTTCAAATTGGCTTAACTATTATGTATATCAAAATACACCATATAACTTAGATGATTTATTAAAAATGAAGACGACTAACAAATAGTCGTCTTGTTTTTATCTTCAAAATGTGGTAAATTAAATATGTTAGATGCGGCCGTGGTGAAATTGGTATACACGTAGGTTTGAGGGACCTATGGCTTATGTCGTGCCGGTTCAAGTCCGGTCGGCCGCACCATAGAGTTGATAAGCTTATCTTTAAAGATAAGTTTTTTTGTATAAAAAAAGAATAGAAATTTCTATTCTTTAATTAAGTCATAAATTGCTTTAGCAAAGATTTCTGTTGATTTTAATAATGAGTCAATCTTTATGTTTTCATTGTTACCATGAATTGCGTTATCTTCATCTTTGAATTCACATCCAAAAGCTACACAATTTGGCATTGATTTAGCATAAGTTCCTCCACCAATTGCTTGTGGTTGACTTTCTGTATCACCTGAAACTTCAACATAAGCTTTATGAAGTTTTTGAACAAGTTCACTGTTTGGATCGATATAAAGTGGTTCATGAATATCACTTTCTAAATTTAATCCAAGAGACTGACATAATTCTTTTACACCATCACACATTTTCTTTAAATCAATTTCATGAGGACAACGTAAGTCTAATTCAATATCAGCATCTTCTTTAACATATTTGACAACACCTAAATTCATTGTTAATTTACCCATTAATCCTTCATGATTAATTTGTAAACCTTTTCCATAATAATCATTTAAATACGTTGCAATAAAATGTACAAGTTTATTATTAATAACAGTATCTAAATAAGTTGCAAGTAAACTTACAGCGTTAATTCCTTCTTCTGGTAAAGAAGCATGTGCGCTTTTTCCTTTTAAGACAAGCTTTGTACAATTTCCTTCTTCTTCAATGATACCAGTTACATGATGATCACTTAAAAACTGTTTAAATGATTCTTCATATTGTTTATGATTCCCTTCGATAATTGCTTCACATTCACCAGGAACAATATTTACACGATCACCAGCTACCATTGCAATCAATCCATCTTTTTTTACATTTCCTGTTATATGGAAACGAACAATTCCTTTTTCACCATAAACAACAGGGAATTCAGCATCAGGAGTAAATCCCATAGATGGATATGGATTCTTAGTAAAGTAATGTTCAACGCAAGAAGATCCACGTTCTTCATCACAACCAAAAATAACACGAATTTTCTTTTTAACAGGTAAATCTAAATCATGAATGATTTTAGCAGCATAATATCCAGCAAGTAAAGGTCCTTTATCATCAGCAACACCTCTACCATAAAGTTTACCATTAGCTTGAACTACTTTAAATGGATCGCTGTCCCATCCTCTTGCATCAACAGGAACAACATCCAAATGTCCTAAAATACCAAAACTTTCTTCTTGATCACCAATATCTATATGTCCAGCATAACCATTTTCATCATGTACAACAAAACCATCTCTTTTTCCAATTGCTAACATAGCATCAAGAGCTTGTCTACATTCACTTCCATAAGGTTGGTTTTCACCGATTGTTTTTTCATTATAAACGGAAGGAATTGCACATAATGTTTCAATATCTTGAATAAGCTGTTCCTTTCTCTTTTCGACTTCTTCTTTAAAGTTAATCATATTAAAATCACCTCGACATATATTATACATTTTTCATAATAATTTTTAAACACATTTGATAAAATAATGTTATGATAAAGACAGTATAGGGGGAAATATCAATGGAAAATATAAGATTTCATATTACAGTAAAAGGAATTGTTGTTTTTAAACAAAAAGTATTATTAATGAAAAGAGTTAGACCATCTAGTGATGGACTAGGATATTGGGAGCTTCCTGGGGGCGGTTTAGAATATGGGGAAACACCGAATGAAGCTTTAAAAAGAGAATTGAAAGAAGAAACGGGTTTAACGATCGATGTTGTTAAACCAGCATATACTTTCACCAAAATAAGAAAGGATTATCAAACAGTAGGTATTGGTTATTTAGCATCTACAGATGATGATCATGTTTCTATTTCTTTTGAACATACGGATTATAAATGGTGTTCAATTGATGAATTAAAAGATTATTTATGTGATGAAATTTACCAAGATATTATCTATACGTTAAAAGAATATACAAGTATTTAAAGAGGTTTATATGAATCAAGAAATTATTAAAACAATAAGTGAAGAATTAAATGTAAGAGTACATCAAATTGAAGCAGTGTTATCTTTATTAGAAGAAGGTAATACAGTTCCTTTTATAGCACGTTATCGAAAAGAAAAGACGGGTGCTTTAGATGAAGATCAAATACGTACAATTGATAAATATTATCAATATCAAGTGAATTTATTAAAAAGAAAAGAAGATGTTATTCGTTTAATTGATGAAAAAGGAATGTTAAATGAAAAATTAAAAACAGATATTTTAAAAGCTACACAATTAAGTGAAGTTGAAGATCTTTATCGTCCTTATAAAGAAAAAAGAAAAACAAAAGCAACAGCCGCTAAAGCAAAAGGATTAGAACCTTTAGCTAAATGGATCTTAGCTTTAAATAAAGGAGATATTTTAGTAGAAGCTAAAAAATATTTAAATGATGATGTTTTAAATGTAGAAGATGCCATTCAAGGAGCTTTAGATATTATTGCTGAAGATATTGCTGATGATATTAAATATCGTAAGTTTTTAAAAGATATGCTATATAAAGGTGGTATTTTAAAAACAAGTGAAAAGAAAAAACATGATGATGAAAATAAAGTTTATGAAATGTATTATAACTATCAAGAAAAAGTAAAAACTTTAGTATCACATCGTATTTTAGCAATCAATCGAGCTGAAAAAGAAAAAGTAATCAATGTAAATATAGAAGGAGATAAAGATTATTATTTACAATACATTACAAGAGGTGTTACAAAAAATAGAGAAACAAATCTTTTACCATATATTCAAAAAGCAGTAGAAGACAGTTATCAAAGATTATTATTCCCTTCTATTGAAAGAGAAATAAGAAAAGAATTAACAGAAAAAGCTAATGAACAAGCATTAAAAGTCTTTTCAGTCAATTTAGAAAATCTATTATTACAAGCACCATTAAAAAATAAAATGGTCTTAGGTGTTGACCCTGCTTATCGAACAGGATGTAAATTAGCAGTTGTTGATCAAACAGGTAAAGTCTTACACATTGATAAAGTCTTTATTACTTTACCTAAAGATAATTATGATAAAGATATTAAAACTTTATTAGATATTATTTCAAAATATAAAATTGAAATTATTGCTATTGGAAATGGAACTGCTTCAAGAGAATCAGAAGCCTTTATTGCCAAACTTATTCAAGAACATCATTTGAATGTAGAATTTGCTATTATTTCTGAAGCAGGTGCTTCTGTTTATTCAGCGAGTCAAATTGCTAAAGAAGAATTTCCAGATTATCATGTAGAAGAAAGATCTGCAGTATCAATTGCAAGACGTTTACAAGATCCACTTGCTGAACTTGTTAAAATTGAACCCAAAGCAATTTCAGTTGGACAATATCAACATGATATTCCTGAAAAAGATTTAGAAGAACAATTGGATTTCGTTGTTGAAAAAACAGTAAATAATGTAGGTGTTGATATTAATACAGCTTCTAAGTCATTACTTAAATATGTTGCAGGATTAAATGCTGGTGTAGCACAACAAATTGTTTTATATCGAAATGAACATGGTAAATTTCATAATCGAAATGAAATAAAAAATGTAAAAAAATTAGGAGCCAAAACATATACACAAGCAATAGGTTTTTTACGTATCTTAGATGGTGATCATCCATTAGATGCTACTGCTATTCATCCTGAAAATTATCAACAAGCTTTAGATTTATTAAATTTATGTCAATTATCATTAGCTGATTTAGGAACAGTGGAACTTAAAGATAAATTATTAAAAATTAATAAAAAAGAAGTTATAGAAACTTTAAAAATTGACCAATATACATTAGATGATATTATTGATTGTTTAATTAAACCAAATCGTTCAATTAGAGATCAATATCAAACACCACTTTTAAAAAAAGATATTCTTCATATAGAAGACCTAAAACCAGGAATGGTTTTAGAAGGAACTGTTAGAAATGTTGTTGATTTTGGAGCTTTTGTGGATATTGGCTTAAAAAATGATGGTTTAGTGCATATATCAAAAATGTCAAAACAAAGAATTAAACATCCATTAGATGTTTTAAGTATAGGGGATATTGTAGAAGTCAATGTCATAGATGTTGATTTAAATAAAAAAAGAGTAAGTTTAAGTATGATCTAGGTGATGATGTGTATAGAATATATGCTTTGATATTATGTTTATGTCTTGTGGGATGTACACAAAAAAAAGATATCGAGGTATCAACTCAAAAGGAAAATTTTAGTTATGAAGAGGTTTCAGAAAATTTTTCAAAGTTGCAATGTGGGGATATTATTAATATTGAAAATAGCCATTATATTTCAAATATTGCGATTCCTGGTAGGTGGAAACATACACTTATCTATTTAGGAAGTCTAAAACAAGTTCAAGAACTTTTGGATACTTCTTTTCCATATTATGAAAAAATCGTGAAGATGTATAAAACGCAAAAGGAAATACTTGTTTTAGATGCAAATGTTGGAGGTGTACAGATACGTACCTTTGATCAAATGGCTAATTTAAAAAATGAGTCATATTTAAAAGCCATGACATGTTTTCGTTTTTTAAAAGAGAATACTTTTATTAAAGATTTTTTGAAAAATGCTTTAGATTATTTAAATTATCCTTATGATTATCAAATGGATTTATCAAGTGATCAAGAATTATATTGTAGTGAGCTGGTGGTTTGTTCATTAAAAAAAATGAATATCACTCTTTCTAAACAAACACAAGTTTTTAAATATCGTATTATTTCACCAACAGATTTAATAGAAGAACTTGTAGAAAAAAAATTGGTGAAAAATGTTTTAATTTTAGAATAATGTAGTTGTCTAGATAAGCAATATGATGTAGAATATTAAGTAGATAAAAAAGAAGGAGAAGAAGTGTTCATGGCTATTGGTATTGTAAAGAATTTTAACAAAGATAAAGGTTTTGGATTTATCAACATGGAAGGTGAAGAAAGAGATATTTTCTTCCACTATTCACAACTTGTTCAAGAAGGATTTAAAACAATTGATCCTGGACAAAAGGTTGAGTTTGAATTAGTTGAAGGAGATCGTGGTCTTCAAGCACATCAAGTTGTTAAAATTACTGAATAAGGACAGTGTCCTTATTCTTTTGTTTTAAGGGGGTATTTTATGAACGATACAAAAAAAGGAATGTTATTTATTATAATGGCAGCGTTCTTTTTTGCAAGTATGAATGTTTTTGTTAAGTTATCAGGTGATTTATCATCTATTCAAAAAAGTTTTTTTCGTAATTTAATTGCAGCACTTTTTGCATTTATTATTCTAATTAAAAGTAAAGAAGGTTTTACCTATCAAAAGAAGGATATACCGATGTTGCTTTTACGTTCTACTTTTGGAACGTTAGGTATCTTATGTAATTTTTATGCAGTAGATCATTTATTAGTAAGTGATGCATCTATGCTTAATAAGTTATCACCATTTTTCGTTATTATCTTTTCTTCATTATTTTTAAAAGAAAAAGCAAATACGATTCAAAAAGTAACAGTTGTGATTGCTTTTATAGGAAGTTTATTTGTAATTAAACCTTCTATTCATTTTGTAAGTAATATCAATTCGTTTATTGGAGTTTTAGGAGCGATGGGAGCAGGGATTGCTTATACATGTGTTAGAAAATTAGGACAACAAGGTGTTGCTGGAGCAAAAATTGTTTTCTTTTTCTCATTATTTTCATGTTTATCTGTTGTACCTTATTTAATTTTTCATTTTCAACCTATGACACTTCAACAAATTGGTTGTTTACTCATGGCAGGATTAATGGCAGCAGGAGGACAATTTTCAATTACGAATGCTTATACATATGCACCTGCTAAAGAAATATCGATATATGATTACACGCAAGTTATTTTTGCAGCTGTACTTGGCTTTTTCTTATTAAATCAAGTACCTGATGTTTATAGTGTAATCGGTTATATAATTATCATTGGAGTTGCTTTTTGGAATTTTATGAAACAAAAAAGATGCGTTTAGTGACGCATCTTTTGTCCTAATTGGATACTTCTTGCAAGCCTAAAAGCAGCTTTATAAACATTTTCACTGGCGTTTTCTAAAGCATTTTCTAAAGAGCAGCAATGATCAATACAACTTTCAATCGTTGTAATACAATTATAAATATCACCAACATTTTCTCCAATAGAGCCAACAATACAAACTGTGTCAACACCATATTTTTTTGCTCTTTGACTCACTCCAGTAGGTACTTTTCCATACATTGATTGATGATCAATACGTCCTTCACCGCTAATAACAAGATCACAATCTTTGACGTATTCATCAAAATGAACAACATCTAAAACAGTTTCAATTCCACTTTGTAGTTTAGCATTTAAAAACGTCATTAAACCAAATCCCAAACCACCAGCAGCTCCAGAACCAGTTTCTTCACTATAATCTTGATAGCCTTTTTTAATACATATTTCTACAAGATGTTTTAATCCTTGATCTAAAAATTGAATATCCTTTTCATTAGCTCCTTTTTGAGGGCCATAGATAGTACTGGCACCTGTTTTACCACAAAGTGGATTTGTTACATCACACATGACGATGATTTGTGTATCTTTTATTCGAGAATCAAGTTGATGAGTATCAATATCTTCAATGAAAGGTAAGTTTTCAGGAATAGGTTCTAAAACTTGGTGATTTTTATCTAAAAAACGAATTCCTAAATGATGAGCCATTCCAATCCCACCATCATTGGTAGCTGAACCACCAATTCCAAGATAGATTTTTTGACAATGACGATCTAGTGCATCTTTAATAAGTTCACCAGTTCCTTTTGTATTTGCTTCTCTAATTTTCTTGTCTTTAACAAGAGGCAGTCCAGAAGCACTTGCCATTTCAATAATAGCTCCTTGACTAGTGATACCATAGCTTGCTTGAATAAGCTCTTGCAAGGCATTATGACAGTCAATTGTTATATATTGACCATTTAAGGATTCAACAATAGCTTGTGTTGTTCCTTCTCCTCCATCAGCCATTGATAGCGTTTTAAAAGAAACATCTTCAAAAACTTCTTTAAATCCTTTTTGAATACTTTTAGATATTTCTAAAGAAGATAAACTTCCTTTATAAGAATCACTTGCAATTAATATTTTCATAGAAACCTCCTAAAGTGTAACATAACGATGAATGTGTAAATAATAAACAATAGCTTCCACTTCTTTATTTGGAAACATTTGCTTCATAATCTTTTTATAATAATACATTTGACCTTGATGAAGTTCTTTTAAGAGTTCATCAGAACTATTTTTAGCTAATGTATCTGTCTTATAATCAATGATTGTTATTTTATCTTCGTTAATACATAAAACGTCAAAAATACCATGAATAATTTGTTTATTTTCATTTAAAAATGAAAATTCTTTTTCTTTATAACAATATGAACTTTTTAACATCAATTGATAAATATCACTTTCAATAAAGCTTTCTAAATGAACCTTATATTGATTTAAAAGAGTTCGCGCTTCTTCATTAAATAAAGATCTTTGTATAATATTTTGAAAACATTCTTCAAAATTTAATTCTTTATCTAAAGGATACAATTCTAAAAATAAATGAACAAGAGTTCCTCGATCAGTTGCTTTCATTGATGATTCATTTTCTTCATCATCTCTTTCAAAAAAACGATTTCCATCATCAATAATAGAAGTAACTGCTACTGTTTTATCAAAAGGTGCTTTGTTTTGATAATTAAATTGACTATTTTTTAAATAAAGTTCTCGATCATTATTTTCTATTTGACTTGTTGGATAGATATATTCATCAATTGTATGAACATCAATAATTGATGTATGAAATTTAGAATGACATGTATTAAGTTGCATCTTGTTTTCTTGATAAAGTTTTAATTGTAAAGCGTTATTTTTTACTTGATCCAAATCATAATAATTTTTAATTTTTTCATCAAATAATGATAAATCAATACATTGTTGAATAAAATCAGGATGACGTATTAAAGCAAGCATGATCCAATTCAACATTTGATTTGATTTACGAATCGTTGCAGGTAAAAGATGACATGAAGCATCCAGCGCGTAATCAATGACTTGCTTTTGCCATTTTTCAATCATATTAATCTCTTTTAAACCACCCGTTAAAACCAACTTTTGAGATGCTCTTGTAAGAGCTACATAAAGAATACGCATTTCTTCATTAATGGTTTCATTATCAAGAACTGTTGAAAAGATACCACGTAAAGGATGTGGATATTCAATAAGGACATTTTGAAAATCTCCTAAATTTTGTTTTTGATGAGGATTTAAAATGATTCCTAAATTTTTATCTTGAATTAAAGGTGCTTTTCCATCAGCAAAATTAAATTGATGGTTCATTTGATTAACGATTACGATAGGAAATTCAAGTCCCTTTGATTGATGGATCGTCATAAAAGTAACAGCATCACCATCACTTGAAAGAGTAGCAGGTTTATAATCAATTCCTAAAGTCATTGTTTGTTCAAATTTATGAACGATTTGATATAAAGAAAGACCTTCATCTGCTTTCAACATTTCAATTAAAAGTTGAACATTGGCATAGCGTTGTTTACCATTATAAAGAGAACTGATAAATAGATCATATTCGTTTTCTTTAATAAATTTTTCTAAAACTTCATATACTGGATGATTTCTAGCAAATTCTTGCATTTCATGATAATAGTTTAAAAAATCAATCGCTTCTTGATCGGCTGCTTGTTTTAAAGATTCATACATAGATGTATTTTCTATTTTATGAAGGTAAAGCCAGTTTTCATCAAAGCGTGTTTTTTTATAATTTCCTTTAAGTAATGAAATAAGTGCCAAATCATCTAAACAATTATCTAATGCTTTTAAAAAGTAAACACAATCTAAAATTTCATTACTTTCAAAAAATCCTTTAGTAAGAACAATTAAATTAGGAATAGAAATAGCATCAAAGACCTTTTTATAAGTTATAAAATTAGCAACATTTCTCATCAAAACAACAACATCTTGATACTTTGCCAAACGATTTCTAGTATAAAAATCAAGTTCAAGATGACCAACCATCTCATGAATTTTTTTACCAATCATTTTTGCTTCATATTCAATCATATCCACTGTTTCATCTTCGGGTTTTAAAACCAGCATGATTTCACTATCGAAACGTTTTTCTTGATCGTAACGTAACATGGCTTTTTGTAATTTTTCATCAGTATCACATTTTTCTTTTCGTAAAAAGTCGTAATTTAGTTGGGCATGAGGATCATTGTCGTATTCCAAACCACCATAACGACGATCCATAATCGCATTAAAGATATAGTTAATACTATCTAAAACAATTTTATTTGAACGATAATTGAATTTTAAATCGATTCTTTGATTATTATCTTCAAGACCATAAGTGAGATATTTTTCATTAAAAATATCTAAATCTGCTTTTCTAAAACGATAAATCGATTGTTTCATATCCCCAACCATAAAACGATTAATTTCAGGTTCTTGAAAACGAGAAATTAATAAAATCAAATTTTCTTGAATTTCATTTGTATCTTGGTATTCATCAATCATAATTTCATGAAATTGTTGATAAAGAGTTTGAGCAACTCCTTGATTTTCACTTAATAATTGAAGGGTATATTGTTCAAGGTCATTAAAATCTAAATAAGAAAGAGATTTTTTATAAGCTTGGTATTTTTTTTGAAATTCTTTAAGATATTTTAAATAGATTTCTAAATGGCGATAAGAAACTTTTAAAACCTCACTTAATTCTTCAATCGAAGAAGGCATACATTTTTGATAAGCTTTACTAAAAGTGTTTTTAGTTTGATCTAATAAGGATTTATATGTTTCTTTGATTGAATCATCAACATCTTTATAACTAGCCGCACGATGTTTTTCAATTTCTATACCCATTGAAAAATATTTTCCTTGATTAAAACATTCTTTTAAATTTTGAAAATAATTTTCTAAAACAGTATGTGGTGCAGGTAATTTCTTTGTTTCTTCAAAGTAAAAACCTAAACCATATGTTTGACAATAATCTTCAAGCTTTAAATAACTATCATAGGCTTCTTGAAAAGCTTCGTGTAATAATTTTTTTAATGGTTTTTCAAAAGGCGTATCTTCAATTGTTTGATCATTGATGACACGATCATAAAGTTTTATTTTCACTTGATCTAAATAATCATCAAAATGATAAACAGTATGTGATAAATTATCTAATTGAAAAAGAATTTCTTTAAAAGAATTAAATTGATAACCAGTATAATTTTCTTGATAAAAATCATAAAATTCTTTTTCTTGAACCCATTTTTCAAGACATTGGTTTAAAATATTTTCTTTAATTAAAGTAGGATTTTCAAGAATTTCAAATTTAGAATCCAAATGAATTGTATAACCATATTGACTTAATAAATCACTACAAAAAGAATGGAAATTTGTAATATAAGCATCATTTAATAATATCTTTTGTTTTTCTAAATGTACTTTTAAAGAATCATCAACAACATGAATTCTTTTATTTAAACTTTCTACGAGTCTTTGTTTCATTTCTAAAGCAGCTGCTTTCGTAAAAGTTAAAACAAGTAAAGAATCTACACTTACATGATCATCTTCAATTAAAGACATCATACGATTAACAAGAATTTTTGTTTTTCCAGAGCCAGCAGGTGCTGAAACTAAAATAGAACTTCCACGACTATAAACAGCGAGATTTTGTTCATCATTTAAACTTTTATCTTTCTTCATTTTGACCTCCTAATTCAATTTGATGATCTTCATTATAAAAAATATCATAATTACAAATGGCTTTATAATGACAAAAACGACAAGGATTAATATGCATATCAATGTTTGGATTATCACTACGTGTTGGATAAATACGAATATCTCCAGTAATCATTTGTTGGTAAAGACTTTGAATGTGTAAAGTGATTTCTTGTAAAAGGATATCTAATTCATCATGAGAAATAATTTTAGCGTTACTATAAGGACTACCATCTTTTTTAAGTTTGATCTTGATAATATCACTTTCTTGTTCCATTTCATGATCAATTTCTAAATAAGTGTCATCTACACAATAGCCATCCATTTTATAAAGTTTAAAAAAACTTTCAGGATCTTGTTTTTCTAAAATAGAACTCTCACTTTTTAACATTCTTTTCTTTGTATTAAAATACAAAACAGC
>ERZ772855.2942-NODE-2942-length-13548-cov-3.185800_pt1 | contig 13548 bp, 8 predicted proteins | sample MGYA00511900_ERZ772855 | MGnify/ENA primary metagenome ERZ772855 (study PRJEB29015, sample SAMEA2737701) | human gut metagenome | biome: human gut; feature: human-associated habitat; material: faeces | place: China | collected 2012 ...
CAATCCGCTGAAGCTGTAATCTAAACCAGGAATATGCGGTTTGCTGAATGTAAAAGCTTTCGGATTTCCCTGACGAGCCAGTTTATCAATGATCGGTCCGCCGGGATAACCAAGTCCCATCACTTTAGAGCATTTATCAATAGCTTCACCTGCGGCATCGTCAATAGTCTGTCCAAGAATCTCCATATCATTATAGGCTTTGACCAGTATGATTTGTGAATTTCCTCCGGATACCAGCAAACAGAGAAATGGGTAAACAGGTTGTCTCTCTTCTTCTCCTTCCGCTTTAATAAAATGAGCTAAAACATGTCCGGTCAAATGATTAACATCAATCATTGGGATGTTTAAAGAACGAGCGAATCCTTTTGCAAAGGAGACTCCAACAAGCAAAGACCCCATCAATCCCGGTCCGCGAGTGAAAGCTACCGCGCTCAACTCTTCTTTGGTGACGCCGGCACGTTTTAATGCTTCATGTACTACCGGTACGATGTTTTGTTGGTGTGCCCGTGAAGCCAACTCGGGTACTACTCCACCGTATGCTTCATGTACGGCTTGACTTGATACCACATTTGACAGCAAATAACCATCCTTGATTACGGCTGCCGACGTATCGTCACAGGAGGATTCAATTCCTAAAATTATTGCACTCATAAGTATTTAAACTATTAAACGGTGCAAAAGTAATCATAAAACTACGATTCGTAACGAACTATTTTATATTTTTGTTCGCAAAATAAAAGTTATCGCATATCAGAACGCTGAAAAAGACTGTACGCTGGGTAGTAGGTATTGTACTGGGAGTATATATCGGGACTATTGTTTTGCTGAATATACCAAACATTCAGCAAGCAATGAGTGTATTTGTAGCTGAAGAACTTTCTGAAGTTTTAAATACAAAGGTAGTGATTGGTAGAATTAATATGGGTCTATTGAACCGTATTATTATTGATGATGTATTGCTTGACGATCAGAGTGGTCAGGAAATGCTCAAAGTCACACGTTTGTCTGCCAAGTTCGATATTATGCCCTTTTTTAAAGGAAAGATATCCATTAGCAGTGTCCAGCTTTTCGGATTTAATATCAATCTCCGGAAAGAGACTCCGGATTCCCCTCCTAATTTTAAGTTTGTTTTGGATGCTTTTGCTTCCAAAGATACCGTGAAGAAAGAAAACTCCCTTGATTTGCGTATTAATTCCATCCTGATTCGTCGTGGAAGGATGTCTTATCATGTGTTGTCGGAAGAAGAAACACCGGGGAAATTTAACGCTAAGCATATTCAGCTTCAAAATATCATCGCTAATATATCGCTGAAGGCATTAAGTAAGGACTCTTTGAATTTAGGGATCAAGCGATTGAGCCTTGATGAAAAAGCATCCGGCTTCTCTTTGAAAAAAATGAGTTTGAAACTGGTTGCCAATAACAAGCAGACAAACATTGATAATTTTACAATAGAATTGCCCGAAACCTCTCTCAAGCTCGATACCATTCATTTGGAGTATGATAGTTTGAAAGCTTTTGACCGTTTTACAGAACAGGTGCATTTCTCTTTCCGTACTTTGCCATCGCAAGTTACTTTAAAAGATATTTCTCCTTTTGTCCCTATCCTCTCGCATTTCAAGGAACCGGTGACGTTGGATATGGAGGTGAAGGGAACTGTGGATCAGTTGACTTGTTCGCATCTGGAGATTACAGCCGATGACCGTCAGTTCCGTCTGCGAGGAGATGTATCGCTTCAGGACTTATCGCATCCACAAGATGCGTATGTATATGGAACCCTTTCCGAACTTTCGGCCAATACGCGCGGAGTCGGTTTTTTAGTGCGTAATTTGAGTCCTAATTATAATGGAGTTCCTCCTCTTCTCGAACGTTTGGGCAACGTGAGTTTCCAGGGAGAAATTTCGGGATACTTCACGGACTTAGTTACTTATGGACAATTACAAACGAGTCTTGGAAATGTAAAGACCGACTTAAAATTGAGTTCTGATAAGACAAAAGGATTGTTTGCGTATTCCGGAGCTATCAAAACAGAGGATTTTCAACTAGGTAAATTATTGGATAATGAGGAATTGGGAGAAATTACTTTCAATCTGGATGTACATGGCCGGCATATTGCTGACCACTTGCCTGCCGTAGAATTGAAAGGACTGATTGCTTCGATAGATTATAGCAGATATAGATATGAAAATATCACACTGGACGGAGAATACAAACAAGGCGGATTTAATGGAAAGATTGCGTTGGATGATCCTAATGGCTCTATTTATCTGAATGGAGACGTAAATGTTGCATCCAAAGTTCCTACTTTTAATTTTCTTGCAGTAGTCAATAAAGTACGCCCACATGATTTGAATCTTACGACCAAATATCCTGATGCAGAGTTCTCTTTAAAACTGAAAGCCAATTTTACAGGTGGATCAGTGGATGAGATGATTGGAGAAATCAATGTGGATAGCTTGGAATTTACAGCTCCGGATAAAGCATATTTCATGCAGAATATGAATATCCGGGCAACCAAACAAAATGGAGAAAATCAGCTTAGATTGACTTCCGAATTCCTGAAAGCAAGCATAGAGGGAAAATTCCAATATCACACATTGCCTGCCAGTATTCTGAATATTATGCGGAAATATGTGCCGTCTTTGATATTACCTCCCAAGAAGCCGATTGAAACCCATAATAACTTTTTGTTTGATATACATATATATAATACGGACATTTTATCTACGATATTTGATATACCGTTAACGGTATATACTCATTCTACGTTGAAGGGATATTTTAATGATGCTTTACAACGCTTGCGTGTAGAGGGATATTTTCCCCGTCTGCAATATAAGAACAACTATATTGAGTCAGGTATGATTCTGTGCGAGAATCCGGCAGATCATATTCGTGCACGGGTTCGTCTGACTAATTTGAAAAAGAAAGGGGCAGTCAATCTATCTCTGGATGCACAAGCTAAAGATGACAATGTCAGTACGACTTTGGATTGGGGAAATAATGCTGCAGCAACATATAGCGGGAAATTAGCAGCTGTTGCCAAATTTCTACGTACAAGCGGAGAAAAGTCATTGTTGAAAGCGATGGTGGATGTGAATCCTACTGATGTTATTTTAAATGATACTCTCTGGAAGATACATCCTTCGCAGGTGGTGGTCGATTCCGGACGAGTGGATGTGAATAATTTCTATTTTAGTCATCAGGATAGGTATGTACGTATTAACGGCCGGCTTTCCGAGAATCCTAAAGATACTGTAAAGGTTGATCTAAAGGATATAAATATGGGATATGTATTTGATATTGCAAGTATATCCGACGATGTAAATTTTGAGGGCGATGCAACAGGAACGGCTTATGCAAGCGGAGTGTTTAAAAAGCCTATCATGAATACCCGTTTATTTATAAAGAATTTCTCACTCAATCACGGTCGTTTGGGTGAACTGGATATATATGGTGAGTGGGATAATGAAAACAGAGGTATCCGGTTGGATGCATCCATTCAGGATATATCTCCTTCTCCGTCGCGTGTCACGGGTATTATTTATCCATTAAAACCCGAGAGCGGACTTGATTTAAATATTGAAGCAAATGAATTGAATCTGAAATTCCTCGAACATTATATGAAGTCTATTGCCAATGATATTAAAGGGCGAGGAACAGGAAAAGTACATTTCTATGGAAAATTTAAAGGATTGAACCTGGATGGTGCGGTTATGACAGATGCATCCATGAATTTTGATATTTTAAACACACATTTTGCGGTAAAAGATACTATTCATTTGGCTCCTACCGGATTGACATTCAATAATATACATATCTCTGATATGGAAGGGCATTCGGGGAGAATGAATGGATATTTGCATTTCCAGCATTTTAAGAACCTAAACTATCGTTTCGAGATACAGGCAAATAATATGCTTGTGATGAACACAAAAGAATCGACAGATATGCCTTTCTATGGTACGGTATATGGTACCGGGAATGTATTGCTCTCTGGAAACGCCATACAGGGGCTCGATGTAAATGTGGGCATGACTACAAATCGAAATACTACCTTTACCTATATTAATGGTAGTGTAGCATCGGCTACTAGCAATCAGTTTATCAAATTCGTGGATAAAACACCTCGTCGTACTATCCAGGATTCTGTTCAAGTAATCTCATATTACGAACAAATACAGCAAAAACGTCAGGAGGAGGAAGAGCAGAAAACAGATATCCGTTTGAATATTCTTGTGGATGCAACTCCCGATGCCACCATGCGAATCATTATGGACCCTATTGCCGGAGATTATATCAGCGGAAAAGGTACGGGAAATATCCGGACGGAATTTTATAATAAGGGCGATGTGAAAATGTTTGGTAATTACCGGATCAATCAAGGAGTATATAAATTTAGTTTGCAGGAGGTGATCCGTAAAGACTTTATTATCAAGGATGGAAGTACAATAACGTTCAATGGTGCACCTTTGGATGCTAACATGGACATACAAGCTTCATATACAGTGAACTCTGCCTCTTTGAATGATTTGATACCGGATGCTTCGGCTATTATACAACAACCCAATGTGCGTGTAAATTGTATCATGAATCTAAGTGGTATGCTGGTACGACCGACTATCAAACTGGGTATTGAGCTTCCGAATGAAAGAGATGAAATACAAACATTGGTGCGTAATTATATCAGTACGGAAGAGCAAATGAATATGCAGATTCTTTATTTGCTGGGTATTGGCAAGTTCTATACGGAAGATGCCCGTAATAATAATCAGAATTCGAATGTGATGTCATCGGTGCTCTCATCTACTCTCTCCGGCCAGTTGAACAATGCACTTTCACAGGTCTTTGAAACGAATAACTGGAATATCGGTACGAATTTGAGTACGGGTGATAAGGGTTGGACAGACATGGAAGTAGAAGGTATTTTGTCGGGACAATTATTGAATAACCGTTTATTGATAAACGGAAACTTCGGTTATCGGGATAATCCGATGGCTAATACTAACTTTGTAGGAGACTTTGAAGCAGAATGGCTGATTACCCGTTCGGGAGATATTCGTTTGAAGGCTTATAATGAGACAAATGACCGTTATTACACAAAAACAAACTTGACTACACAAGGTGTAGGTATCATGTATAAAAAGGATTTCAATAAATGGAGTGATCTATATTTCTGGAATAAATGGCGGTTACGCAATAAGCGGAAACGGGAAGAAGCTGAAAAGGTGAAACCGCAACAAACGGACAGCATCACTGATAAAACTGCTAAATCGGCAGTGAAAAGAAAACGTGTACAGGAGCAGTAAAAAATAATAAACGATGACATATCCCCCAGGAATTATGTCATCGTTTGTTGTTTGTGAGAATTATGTTTCAGAATTATGCACTTTGACCTATGAAAGGACAGTACCGTTCTCGCCTATGTTTACTACTTTATCTACATCCCCCTTCTCAAGTTCAATTCGATAATATATGCTACCATCTGCTTTTTCAATATACTCCGCTTCGTCAAAACGATATTCTCCATATTGATTATTGAGAGTATTGTTTACTGCTTCAGGCAATTCATTCTGACGTATTTCCCATGAAGTAGAATACCAATTTCCAGTCTGGTTGAACAATACATCTTTTGGGATTCCATTATGAATGATATCTACCTCTGTATATCCAAAATCCCAATCATTTCTATCATCCTCAACGTCTACTTCCATGATTCTTGCATTCGGATACTTTTCATTGATGAAGTTTTTCATAGCTTCAGTCAATTGTACAGGAAGATGTTCGCTGTTATCATCATCAGTGTCTACAATGCTTTTAATCAGAGTTCCATCAGCAGAATAATACAAATCGACCTCCTGATTCTGCTTTTCGACTTCAATTACGAAAACAGTTTCAACGCCTGTCCGTTCCAGTTTGTCTATATCATCCCGCTTCCATGAGGCATATTCGCTGTTCTCAAAAGACATTTTTACTGCTTGTGGTAATGCATTGTAAGGAATGTCCGTTTCTGTCATTTGCCATTTACCATCTTGGGTGAACCATGCAGATGCTTCATATCCGTCATAGAAATCTGCTACATAATATCCAGACTTAGTTTCCCACTTCACATTTGCAGCATTAGGGAATTTGGATGAAAATGCACTTTGAAGTTCGGCAGGAACAGCTATTGAACCATCGTCATCGTTGTCACAACTTTGCAGACTCCATGTGACGCTTAGTGCCAGTAAAAGTGTATAAATCTTTAGTTTCATCTTTGTTCAATTTAAATAGGTTTAGAAATCAATATCAATCAAATTAAATTTCAGGTCAAACTTCAGTTCCGTACGGTTGGACAGTTTTACTTCATAATCTTTCTTATCTCTCTCAATTTTTAGAATTTTAGCATCAGGGTAATTGGTCGCTACGTATTTCTGAATAGCTGCCGGAATAATTGCTGTAGGTACAGAACTATATTTGCAGTTCACTTCTTCCCAGTTACCTTTGTTGTCAAACTCTACTTTATCGCCATTCGTGAAAATCACTTCATAACTTTTATAGAAGAAATCACTTTCCATTTTGGCTAATGCTACTTTGCTGTCGGCAAAATGCTGTTTGATAAACTGCTGTGCCGGTTGTGGCATTTGAGTTACCTGGATTGGTTTGTCGTCATCTGCACGAGCTACTGTTTGCAAAGTGAAAAGACACACTAATAAGAATACTAACTTTTTCATAATCGTTGTTTTTTAATATTGGTTTTTACTATTATTATTAATTTGATAATGCAAAGATGAGAGGAGAATCTGAAAAGATTTGGGAATTTTGAGAATTTCCGAAAAAAAATCGAAAAAATATAGTGACGCTATCCGGTTAACATAGCGTCACTATATATAAAGGATACCGTCACCATCCTATAGGGATAGTGTCACTATAATTTCTTCCTGAAATTAGATTCTTTAGGATTCTTTTAAAACTACTAATAGATACATCGTTTATTTTTGCACACACAAATTTGACAATATTCATATTAAACAACCATAAGAACTTTTTTATGACTATGAGAACAAATTATTTTTTATTATTAGCTATTCTATTGGGGATTATCCCTATGAGTTACACGCACGCCAATGATTCAATACCTAAGAGCGTGATTCTGTACACACCTTACACAAAAATCTCCGTATCTCCCGGAGCGTCAATTGACTACAGTATTGATCTTATCAACAACACGGACCAGTTGATGAATGCGAATCTTTCTGTCAGCGGATTGTCCGCCAGTTGGAAACACGAAATGAAATCCGGTGGCTGGAGCCTTAGCCAACTATCGGTACTTCCCAAAGAGAAAAAGACTTTTAATTTAAAAGTCGAAGTTCCATTAAAAGTGAATAAAGGTAATTATCACTTTGTGGTATATGCCGGAAACGCCAAACTTCCATTGGATGTGGTGGTTGCTCAAAAAGGAACATACCAGACTGAATTTACTACCGACCAACCCAACATGCAGGGAAATTCCAAATCAACCTTCACTTTCAGCGCCACTTTAAAGAATCAGACTGCCGACCAGCAGCTATATGCTTTGATGGCTAATGCACCCAGAGGTTGGAATGTAGTTTTTAAACCTAATTATAAGCAAGCCACTTCTGCACAAGTGGAAGCCAACAGTACCCAAAATGTAAGTATAGATATTACTCCTCCTGCCAATGTAGAAGCCGGCAGTTACAAAATTCCGGTACGCGCCGCTACAGGTACCACTTCTGCCGAATTGGAACTGGAAGTGGTTGTTACCGGCTCTTATCAAATGGAACTGACTACTCCCCGTGGGTTATTGAGCACAGATGTCACAGCAGGTGATATAAAGAAAATAGAACTGGAAGTCAGAAATACAGGTTCTTCATTACTGAAAGATATTCAGCTGTCTGCTAATAAACCTGCTGACTGGGAAGTAACTTTCGAACCTTCAAAAATCGATGCACTAAAAGCCGGAGAGACATCAACGGTTATGGCTACTTTGAAAGCTTCTAAAAAAGCATTGCCAGGCGACTATGTGACTACCATCATGGCAAAAACTCCTGAAGTAAATGCCGATGCGCAGTTCAGAGTTGCAGTAAAAACTCCGATGATATGGGGATGGGTAGGCGTTCTTATCATTATTGCCACCATCGGCGTGGTTTACTATCTGTTCCGTAAATATGGAAGGAGGTAAATTATGGGCGAACAAGTGATCGTACTTACCGATTTGACCAAACAATACGGTAATTTCACTGCTGTAGATCATATTCGCCTGAATATCCGGAAAGGAGAAATCTTCGGATTACTGGGACCGAATGGTGCTGGAAAATCAACTACTATCTTAATGATGTTGGGATTGACAGAGCCTACTTCGGGAACAGTTGAAATTTGTGGAATCAATTCTACTACACACCCCATTGAAGTAAAAAGGAAAATTGGGTATTTGCCAGAAGATGTAGGATTCTATGATGATATGACAGGACCGGAGAATTTGATCTATACAGCGCGATTAAATGGTATTTCTGATAAAGAGGCAAAAACCAAGGCTATGGAACTGATGAAGCGGGTAGGCCTTGAAGATCAGTTAGCCAAAAAGACAGGGAAATACTCTCGTGGTATGAGACAGCGGTTGGGATTGGCTGATGTACTTATTAAAAATCCGGAGATTATTATTCTCGATGAGCCGACTTCAGGGATTGACCCTGCAGGTGTTCAGGAATTTATCGAACTGATTCGCTGGTTGAGTAAAGAAGAAGGACTGACAGTGCTTTTCTCTTCCCATCATCTGGATCAGGTACAGAAAGTGTGCGACCGGGTAGGTTTGTTCAGTAATGGCCAATTACTTGCTTTGATTGATATGGCAGAATTGAAAGATAAGAAGCAGGAATTGTCTGATATTTATAACCATTATTTTGAGGAAGGAGGAGAAAGACATGAATAAAGTCAATCATCCTTTTTGGGTTATCGTCAACAAGGAAATTTCCGATCATGTCAAAAGTTGGCGTTTTATTATACTAATAGGCATTATAGCACTTACCTGTATGGGGTCGCTATATACAGCACTCACCAATATTAGTGAAGCCATCAAACCTAATGATCCGGACGGTTCGTTTCTTTTCTTGAAGTTGTTTACGGTTTCAGATGGGACTCTCCCCTCTTTTGTGCTGTTTATTAACTTCTTAGGTCCCCTATTGGGAATCGCTTTGGGATTTGATGCAGTCAATTCCGAACAAAATAAAGGAACATTGAGCCGTATGCTGTCCCAGCCTATTCATCGCGATTGCATTATCAATGCGAAGTTTGTGGCTGCTTTGATTGTGATAGGTATCATGTTGTTTGTATTGGGCTTTCTGGTGATGGGATGTGGGCTGATTGCTATTGGTATTCCTCCTACGGCAGAAGAGTTTTGGAGAATTGTTTTCTTCATCATTACCAGTATCTTTTATGTAGCATTCTGGTTGAATCTGGCTATTCTGTTCTCACTCCGTTTCCGTCAGGCAGCGACTTCTGCCTTAGCATCTGTGGCTGTTTGGCTGTTTTTTAGTGTATTCTATACCATGATTGTTAATTTGGTGGCAAAAGGGTTGAGTCCGTCACAGATGGCATCACCTTATCAGATTATCAGTTATCAGAAGTTTATTCTAGGGTTGATGCGTTTGGCACCGAGTGAACTGTTTAATGAAGCTACCACCACACTATTGATGCCTTCTGTCAGAAGTTTGGGGCCATTGACTATGGAACAGGTACAGGGAGCTATCCCTAGTCCGCTCCCATTGGGACAAAGTCTTTTAGTTGTATGGCCACAGTTGACCGGATTGATTGCGGCAACGGTTATTTGCTTCGCTATTTCTTATATCATGTTTATGAGGAGAGAAATACGATCCCGATAACCTGCTCACTATAAAAGACGCAGAGGACACGGAGAAACAGGTGGATGGATATACCTGACAAATTGGTTTTATGATAACCGACAGGTCGTTCACTTAAAATCCGTGTCCTCTGTGTTTTTCAGATGAATCTTATGATTGGGAAATCTCGAAGCAATGTTCATTCTGCTCGAAGTAATATTTTATATTCAGATGTTGCAAACGACAGATGGAATCGGCTATAGCTAATCCCAGCCCTGTAGATCCTTCTTTTTTGCTACCCTGATAGAAACGTTCGAAGATATGTTCCTTGTTCAGCGGATGTTCCACTCCCGAATTTCGGAAAGTAATGCCGTTCTTAGTAACGGTGATTCGGATATGTCCCCCGTCAATATTATGTACAAATGCATTTTTCAGGAGGTTAGTGAGTAAAGCAACAGCCAGGGATTCGTTCATTGTCACCTTGAAAACGCCTTGTTCATCTATCGTGACTTCTATGTTGCGATAATCATAAACTTCTTCGTAATCTTGCAGATATTGTTTGAGAAGTACATTGAGTTCCAATTCTTTGGTATCCGTAAACTGACCATTATCAATCTTGGAAAGCAATAATAGGGATTTGTTTAATTTAGTGATGTATTCTAAAGTCTGATGCGTTTTCATCAGTTCTTCCAGTTGTTTTTCTGATAGCGAATCATCTTCCATCAACATTTCCAATCGATTACGGCAGATAGCAAGTGGAGTTTGTATCTCGTGTGAAGCATTTCCGATAAACTGTTTTTGTTGTTCGAACATCTGCTCCGTACGTTCTACATAACGAATAGCAGCCTCATTTAATTTTCGGAATTCCGTGATTTGGGTTTCGTTACTCAACGGCTTATTCTTTTTTCCTGTTTGATAACCGTCCAGCCAGTGTAGAAGTACATAGAGCGGTCGCATATTCCGGTAAAATACCCATACGGAAATGATAATAATGCAGAATAATAAAGCTACATATAAAAATATAATCCACACCTGGATGGCATCTCTCAAATCGTCTTTTTCAATGCTGGGAGTTGATACTGTCAGTTCGTGGTATCGTCCTTCATCGTCTTTAAAGATAGTAGTAAGAATACGTGCCGGCTCGGTCTCTCCTTTTTCTTCAATGTATACCATAGAGTCTTTATACTGAATATCCTCCCGGCTTTCCGCATACTCTTTGCTTACTTCCATCATATAATATTGATTGTTGGAGCCATTGGTTTTAGAAGGTAGCTCCTCTCCTGCCAATGCCCGGATAATGATGGTTTCCGAATAATCTTCCAAAGCATCATCCACTTCATCGTTGACTTCATCGATCATCGTAACATAAAAGAAGATAGCCCAGACCGTCAGTATGAAGGTCAAAGCAAGCGTAATACGAAGAATGATGTAATATATTAATTTCATGGACAATAATTTCTTTCTTTTTTATTCTACTATCATTTTATACCCAAATCCATAGACTGCTTTAATTTCAATAGTTGCACCGGAATCTTTGAGCTTTTTGCGAAGATTCTTGATTTGTGCATATATGAAGTCAAAATTATCGACCTGATCGATATGGTCTCCCCACACTGATTCGGCCAAAGTGTTTTTATTGATTAATCTCCCAGGGCGATTGATAAAATATAACAGGATATCATATTCTTTTCTATTTAGTTCCACTTCCTGCTCGTTGACAAATACACGATATTTATCCGGTTCTATCCGTACGTTGCCTTGGCGGATATCAATCTCTCCATCATGCTGATGGCGACGAATCACGCTTTTAATTCGTGCATTTAGTTCAACCAAATGAAATGGCTTTGGCAAATAATCGTCCGCTCCCAGTTCTAATCCCAAAACTTTGTCTTCCAGAGAGTCTTTCGCGGAAATAATAATCACGTTCTCCCGCTTATGGAGAGCTTTCAGTCGTTCAAGAAGATCAAGTCCGCTTCCGTCCGGTAGCATGATGTCCAATAAGATACAATCATAGTCGTAATCTTCAATTTTGCGTAGAGCAGAATTGAAGTCACTGGCTGTTTCTACAACGTAACGTTCTTTTTCAAGTGAACATTGAATCAGTTCTCTCAAAGAGGGTTCGTCTTCTACAATCAATATCTTCATAACTTTGTCTCCTTTCTTTTTTACAGCTACAAAGAAAAGGGATATTTCTGAAATAAAACTGAAATGGATTGAAAAAAGAGCTTGAAATAACTATTGAATGTCTAATGAACTGTTAGGACAGGCCATAAATAATATAATAAAAAAAAGAAAAGGATGAAAGCGATTGAGCCGTTTCCATCCTTTTTATAATTATGTGCGAATTTTGTTTAATAAGAACGTGCAAATATCACGCGGCAAGCAGATGGTTTACCTGTTACCATACATTTACCAGGTTCTTTGTCTCCCGGAACAAATGACTCGAACGGAATACAACGAATGGTTGCTTTAGTTTCTTCCTTAATTTTTTCTTCGGTTTCAGTAGTTCCATCCCAATGAGCCAGAATAAATCCGCCTTCTTCGATTTTTTCTTTAAATTCGTCGTAAGTATCTACTGTTGTAATCTTGGAGTTACGGTAGTCCAATGCTTTCTTGTAGATATTAGCTTGCATTTCTTCAAGCAAATTCTGAACGTATGTTTCAATGCCTTCACAAGTAACCGTTTCTTTTTCCAGTGTATCACGGCGCATCACTTCCATAGTGTTGTTTTCAAGATCGCGACCACCCATAACCAAACGAACAGGTACACCCTTCAATTCATAATCAGCGAATTTGAAGCCCGGGCGTTTGTTATCTGCATTATCATATTTCACAGAGATACCCAATGCTTTCAACTTAGCTACAATGCCTTCTACTTTAGCGTCAATTTGTTTCAGTTGTTCGTCATTCTTATAGATAGGAACGATTACTACCTGAATCGGAGCCAAATGTGGAGGTAATACCAATCCGTTGTCATCCGAGTGAGTCATAATCAATGCACCCATCAAACGAGTAGAAACACCCCATGAAGTAGCCCAAACATACTCCAACTTGTTTTCCTTGTTAACGAACTGAACATCGAATGCCTTTGCAAAGTTTTGTCCCAGGAAGTGGGAAGTACCACTTTGCAATGCTTTTCCGTCCTGCATCATGGCTTCTATTGTGTAAGTGTCAAGTGCACCTGCAAAACGTTCATTGGCTGATTTCACTCCCTTTACAACGGGAACAGCCATATATTTTTCTGCAAATTCACCATATACATTCAACATTCTGATTGCTTCTTCCTCTGCTTCTTCACGGGTAGCATGAGCGGTATGTCCCTCTTGCCACAGGAATTCGGCAGTACGCAGGAAAAGACGGGTACGCATTTCCCAACGGAAAACATTCGCCCATTGGTTACAGAGAATAGGCAGGTCACGGTATGACTGAATCCAGTTCTTATAAGTATTCCAGATGATTGTTTCTGATGTCGGACGGATAATTAATTCCTCTTCCAATTTAGCTGCAGGATCTACTACGACTCCTGAACCGTCTTCTGCATTCTTCAAGCGATAATGTGTTACTACGGCACACTCTTTCGCAAACCCTTCTACGTGTTCTGCTTCGCGGCTTAAGAATGATTTCGGGATTAATAGCGGGAAATATGCATTTACGTGTCCTGTTTCCTTGAACATATCGTCCAACTGACGTTGCATCTTCTCCCAGATAGCGTATC
>ERZ772855.2956-NODE-2956-length-13508-cov-2.835353_pt1 | contig 13508 bp, 9 predicted proteins | sample MGYA00511900_ERZ772855 | MGnify/ENA primary metagenome ERZ772855 (study PRJEB29015, sample SAMEA2737701) | human gut metagenome | biome: human gut; feature: human-associated habitat; material: faeces | place: China | collected 2012 ...
GCAACATCAAGAAATTCAGCTATTCTTTCATTTGCAGAAAGGGCTATTCTCCCCCCTTTCGGGGGGAGAATAGCTTTTTGTCTACAGTCTGCACTATCAGTTTACCTTTTTTCCTCCGCCATTGCAAGCCCCGGTTTTTTTCGGTCTGTCAAAAAAAGCGTGAAACTTCCCGCCGATCGTGCTATAATCTTCTTGTTTTCAAAGAACCCTCTTTGTACACGCCTTTTTTCAGGAGGAGACCATGTTTGATTCTTCCAAACTTGACGCATATCTGACCGGGCTTTGCCAAGCCCGCGATCTTCCCGGCGTAAGCGCCGCGATCATGGGGCCGGACGGCCTTGAATACGCCTTCAATTACGGCTTCCGCGATGGGGCTTTCACCCGCCCGGTGGACAACGATACCCTGTTCGGCGTCGCCTCGATGAGCAAGTCGATGACCGCGCTGTGCGCCTGTATTCTAGCCTGCGAGGGCAGGCTCGACCTGAATGCCCCGGTTTCGGATTTCTTCCCGGAATTTGAGCTGGCCGGTCAGCCGCGCGAGGCGGCGACGGTGCGCACGCTGGCGATGCACACGGCGGGCATCCCCCCGATGGAGCCGCTGGAATGGTCGATTGCCATGAACAGCGAGGGGCGCAGCGAAAGCGACTGGCTGCGCGAGATGAAGCGCACCGCGCCCAACAAGATGGAGACGATCGACCAGATCATCGCGTATATCGCGCACTGCGGCTACAACACGCTCGGCGCGCCGGGCGAGGTGATGAGCTACTCCAACGAGGGCTATGCCATCCTCTCCTACATCGTCGATCAGGCGGCGGGCGTTCCGCTCGAGCAGTTCATGCAGGCGCGCATCTTCGACCCGCTGGGCATGACCCGCACCATTCTGGATAACGGCGTTAAGGCCGCGCGCGCCCTCTCTGGCGGCAACATCACCAGCCTGTTCGAGGTGGAGGACGGCCGGCGCACCTGCGACGACTGCTGGAGCGTCCTGCCGCCGTTCCGCGGCTGCGCGATGGTCAAATCCACCTCGCGCGACATGGCGGCGTATTACCGCATGATCGCCAACATGGGCATGCACGAGGGAAAGCAGGCGATTCCGGCGCACGCGGTCGATCTGCTGGTCGGGCGCTATCATCCGCTTTCCCATCTGATGACGATGTGCATGGGGCTGAACAAGCGCGAGTTTGCGGGGCACGTCGTCTGCGAGCACGCAGGCGGGCTGCACGGCGTATCGAGCAAGGGCGCTCTTCTGCTGGGCGAGGGCTACGGCTTCGCGGTGCTCTGCAATCAGGGCGACGAGGATATGGACGCGCTGCTCTGCGGCATGCTCTGCGCGGTGATGGGGCTTCCGCTCGCCACGAATATGGATTGGTTCACCCCCGCGGGCCGCGATTTCAGCGCGCCGCATATGATCCGCGGGCGCTATATCGGCCACGAGGGCGTGCCGAGCATCCTGTGCATCCACTGCGAGGAGGACGGCAGCCATCTGCGCGGCACGCGCGACGGCGAGGATCTGCGCCTCGTTTACTGCGGCGGCGCGCGCTTCCTCGCCGTCAAGCCGGATGCGCCGGGCACAGTCGTCTGCCATCTGGAGTTTTTGATTCGCGCCGGACGCGCGTGGGGCGTTCGCGTCGGCACGCGGGTGTTCGAGCGCGATTGACGGCGAAACGCTGCATATTTTTCGTTTCACACGGTCATCCTTCTTTCAAAAGGGAGGGATGACCGTGTTTGTTTTGTTCAAAAACCGTCTGCGTCAGGCGCGGGAATGGCTGCTGGATTACGCCTATTGGGTGACGCTCGGCGCGATGATCGCCGTCATCGTCGGCACGGCGCTGTATACCGACCGTCTCCGTCAGGCGGAAAACGTGCAGGCCGCCGCCCCCGCGCCGGAGATCGCCTCCCCTTCCCCCACGCCGACCGCCAGCCCATCGCCGCTTCCGACGCTCGCACCCGTCCGCCTTCCGTCCATTGCAGGCGCGGTTCGCCCCGTTTCCGGCGGGCTGCTTCGCGGCTTCTCCGCCCAGCCCGTGCTTTGGCCGTCGCTTGACTGCTGGCAAGCACATCCCGCCGTCGATTTGGGCGCAGCGAGCGGCGAAACCGCCGTCTGCATGCGCGACGGCGTGGTGCTCTCCTGCGTGCGGGATGATCTCTGGGGCTGGCACGTGGCCGTTCGCCAGACGGACGGCGCGATCTGCACCTATTCGGGACTGTCCTGCGCGCTCGTGCAGGCCGGTCAAAGCGTCGTGCGCGGCCAGCCGCTGGGCGACGTGATGGCGGCCGTCCCGGCGGAAAGCGAGCTCGGCGCGCACCTGCATCTCTCCCTCTATCGAGACGGCGAGGCAGCCGAACCCACGCTGCCCGATTGATCTTTTTCAAATTTTCAAATTTTACCAATTCATCGAAAAGAACTTTCGAAATACATCAAATGATGATATACTGAAACGAGAATAACGGCCTTTGTCCGATTTGGGGTCGAAATTCGGGAAACGGAGGAAAAAAACGTGCTTGATTTTCTGAGCCGCGTCAGCGCGTATTGGGCTTCTCTTCCGGGAACGCATCTGCTTGTGTTCACGCTTGTGATTTGGGCGGCCTTTTCGCTGGTTCTGCTGGCCGACGCGCACAACCAGCTCAACCAGTGGTGCTTCACTGGCGGCATGATGTTCAGCGTCGGCGCGCTCAAGGAATATCTGTATTACGGCCTCGCCCCGTCGCTGATTGCCTCCGGCATCTGGACGCAGGCGGGCGCGTCGCTGATGTATTCCATCCTGAGCGCGGTTTTCTATTTACTGGCCATTCCCTGCGTGATGATATTCGCGTTTTACTTCGCGCAGCTCAACCAAACCCGCATCTTCTCGCTCCTGCGCGTCGTCGTCTGGCTTCCGGCCGTCTGCCTGAGCGTCCGCTTTCCGCCCGACCGGGTGGCGTCGCTCCAGCGCGACCCGGCGTTCTGCCTGAGCATCGCGGGGTATAACGTGCTGTTCGGCCTCATCGCCACGCTGATCCTGCTGCGCACTCTCTGGGCGGAGCGCCACGGCGGGCACAACCGGCAGCGCCGCCTCGTGGCCGTCAGCGTGCTCCTGCCGCTGTGGGTCTGGCTCGTCGCGGCGTTCCCCTATCACCATCCGCATCATGCTGGTCGAGGATGACCTCGATTATCGCTATCTGATCGAACAGGCGCTCCGCCGCGAGGCGGATTTCGAGCTTTGCACGAGCTGCACAGACGGAAAAAGCGCGGTGCAGACCGCGCTCATGGAACAACCGGATATTGTATTGATGGATCTGTGCCTCGCCCATTCGCCGATAGACGGCGCGGAGGCTTCCCGGCAGATTCGCCTGCAAACCGACGCGCGCGTCATCATCCTCACCTCGCGCGAGGATTTTGAAACGGTGATCCGCGCCAGCACGCATGCCTTCGCCTCGGCCTATCTCTTCAAGAGCAATTTTCCCGTGCTCATCCCGATGATTCGCGAAACCGCGCAGGGCGTCACCTCGCAGGCGCATTTGATCTGCTCCGCGCTGCTCGCGCCGCTGACCGACGCGGAGCGAAGCGTTCTGCGCCACCTTCTGGGCGAGGACGTCCGCCTTCATTCCGCCAGCAAGACCATCTCCAACCAGCAGACGGGGATTCTGCGCAAGCTCGGCCTGCCCGGCAAAAAGGAGCTGACGCATATCTTCAGCGCCTACGGCTTGGGGAGCGCGGAGACGCAGGCGGATTGACGCCGCTCACCGCTCCCGGTTGATTTCCGGCATTTTCACGCGCCTGCTGAAAAACGGCAGGCCGTTCATCCATGCGCCGAGCAGCAGCGCCAGCAGCCCCCAGCGCAGCAGCGCGCGCCCGGTTTCCAGCACGCAGCAGCTCCGGCTGACGTAGCGCACCGCCGCCGCATTCGCGTCGTTCAGCGACCAGAAGCGCTTGGCGATGGAAGAAAGCTCCACCAGCACCTCCGGCACCCACTCCGTGAACACATACAGCGGATCAATCGAGAATTTCGCCAGCGCGAACGCCGCGCCCGCCAGCGCCGCATAGCCCAGCAGCATCAGCAGCGCGCTTGCGATCATCCCCGCGAGCATATCCCGCGCGTACCGCGTTTTGAGCCGGTCGGCATAGAGGCAGACCCGCCCCCACGCCGCCGCGTTCAGCCGCGCCAGCAGGCTGAGCAGCAGCGCGACCCCAGCAAAGAGCACTACCCAGCGGATCGGCATCGCCGCGCCGAGCGCCAGCTTGTCGTAATTGTAAAAGCTCCCGCCGGGCTGCCACGTTTTCAGCGTGTTTTCCATCAAAATGGCGCTGCCCGTCGTCTTGTCCGCCGTTTTGGCGATCATTTCCACCGTCTGCATGGCGAGCGCGTTGGCGCTGGCCGACGTGATCGGGATATAGGCGATGTGCTCGTTCGTCTCGCCCAGCCGCCTTTCGGCCTTGATGACCCCCGCGACCTCGTAATCAAGCCCGCCGAGCGTCACGGTTTGGCCGACCGGCTCGTTGCCCGCGAAGAAGGAGAGCGCCATGCGCTCGTCGATCACGACGACGTTCTCCGCGCGCTTCACGTCCGCCTCGCTGATGAGCCGCCCGTCGAGCAGCGTTTCATGCGTCACGTCGAAATAGCCCGAGCCGACCGCGTAAACCGTCGCCTCCGCGCTCTGCGCCTCCGCGGAGAGGTTGACCCCCTGCGCCCGCGCGCCGACCGCCCCGGCCGTGATCGAATCCGCGATGGAGGCCATCTGCTTCTGCGCTTCTTCGTAGAGCGCGTTCAGCTCGCCGCCCTCCTGCGTCGCCGCCGGCGCGGGCAGGATGTATTCCAGCCGCCCGCCGACGGTCAGCGCCATCGCGCCGCCGCAGACCGTCAGCACGAGCCCCAGCAGCACCGCGAGCATGCCCCGGCGCTTTTTTTTATTCTCCATAGACCATGACCTCGGAACCGTCGCTGATGGCGCGATCCTCCATATAGGCCACGCGCTGACGGCTCAAATCATCCTGAATGGACACCGTGCTGCCGACCTCGGAGAGCACCTTCACATCCTGCTTTTTCACCTTGAGCACGCGCTGGCCGAGCGCGTTGCTCTCCTCGCTGACAATATAGACGTATCGGCTGTCCCCGCTGCCGCGAACGGCGCTGGCCGGGAGCAGCGTGGTGGAGCTGGACGCGCGATAGCTCGCCGTCATCTCCACCGCGGCGGAGAACAGCGCCGCACCGCCGCCGAGGTTTGTGATGTCCTTGTCGGTCAGCTTCACGTCGATATAGCGCTTGCCCTCTTCGTTCACGCCGCTGTCCGTCACCTTTTTGGTCAGCGTCTTGTCGCTGTCGCGCTTGACCGTGACCTGCGTGCCCTTGTCGATTTTCTTTTCGATCTTGCTCGTGTCCGCGCGCAGCACCGCGTCGCCGCTTTCGCTGCTGATGACGAGCACGGCGGTCTTGCCGTCGTAGCTGTCGCCCGCCTTGACGTTGATCTCCACGATATAGCCGTCGTGCGGCGCGGTCACCTGCCGCGCCCGCTGCGCCAGCACATCCAGCGCGGTGATCTTCTCCTGCGCTGTGGCCAGCTTTTCGTTGAGCTGGCGGCTCTGGGTGATGTAATTGATGACGTTCTCGCTGATGCCCAGCCGGTTGGCGCTGTTGAATTTCTTCTGCGCCTCGTCCTGCGCGGCCTGCGCCGCATCGACGGCCTTCTGCGCGTCGGTCAGCGTCTCGTCCGTCTCGCCCGACGGCAGGCGGCCGCCCGAAAGCGTCACGCCCGCCAGCTTGGCGGCGACCTCAAGCTGCGTCTGCGCGGTCATGCAGTCGTCCTTGCTTTTCGCCAGCGCGTCGTAGGCCTCCACCCAGATTTCCTCGGTGCGCTTGAGCCGAACGTCGCCGTTTTTGCGCTCCAGCTCCATCAGCTCCTTCTGCGCCGCGTCGTATTCGCCGCGCAGGCTTTCCATCTCCTTGTCGTAGCCGGAGACCTCCGCCTCAAAGAGCACGTCGCCCGCCGCAACCCTGCGCCCCTTCGCCACGCGCACCCGCTTGATGGTCACGCTCTGGTCGGAAGTAAGCGCCAGCTTCACATCCTCCGTCTGCGGGAACGTGAGATTGCCGCTGAGCTTGATTTCCTCCTCCAGCTTGCCCTGCTTGGCGGTCACCAGCTTGACCTTGGCGGTTGAAATGGTTTTGATCGTGCCGGAAAAGAACATGCACAGGGCGACGACCGCCGCCAGCGTGACCAGTCCCTTGATGGCCATTTTTTTCATCGCTTTTGTCTTCCTTTACTTGAGTTCCGTGAGCTGGACGCCTTCCAGAATGTCGTTCTGGAAATACAGATAGATCAGCAGCGCGGGCAGGGTATACAGCGCCGCGCCCGCAAATTCCACGCCGGTGCTCTGCTGGGTCAGCTGATTGAAGACCACGGAGAGCGGATAAAGCTCCGTATGCGTGGTCAAATAGGTCAGCGGCTGCTCGACCAGATTCCAGCAATCCGCAAACGAGAGCGCCACCGCCGCGCCGAGAATCGGCTGGCAGACGGGCAGAACCACGTGGATGAAGCAGCGCAGCGTGCCCGCGCCGTCGATCTGCGCCGCCTCGATCATATCGCCCGGCAGGCCGACCATGTATTGCCGCAGCAGAAAGATGTAGAACGGCGCGACCGTCATCGGCAGGATAATCGCCCAGATCGTATCCAGCAGCCCCATCGCGCGCAGGGTGATGACGTTCGGTACCATCGTCACCTGAAACGGCAGGAGCATCAGCATGATGACGACGAAGAACAGCGCGTCCCGCCCGCGGAACCTGAAGCGGGAGAGCGCGTAGGCCATCGCCGGAATCAGCAGCGCCTGCCCGAAGAGAATCGCCGCGGTATACATCGCCGAATTGACGAAGTAGCGCAGAATCGTCATGTCCTCAATCAGAATTTTATAATACTGGCTGAGGGAAAACATGTTGGGCGAGAGCTTGATTTCCATCAGGCTCTTCGCGTCGAAGCTGCCGCGCGTCTGCATGAACGCCTTGATTTCGCCGGGCGAAAAGAAGGAATACAGCGCCGTCAGCACCACCGGCAGCAGGATGACGACCGCCGCCGCCGACAGCAGCAGCCGCGCCAGAATGTGCCTGCGCCGGATATGCGCCGGGCGAACCGTTTGTTTTTCCATCCGCCTCACCTCAATTCAGCCCGCGCGCGGCTCGCCTTTGCAGGAAGAACAGCGCGCCGAACAGCGCGAACACGATCAGGCCGAAGGAATAGGCCGCCGCCGTCACCAACTGGTAATTCAGCTTGCCGAACATGTTGTTCATGTAGTTTTGCAGGGTGTACACCGAGTAATCCGGGTATGCGCCCGCGATGAAGTACACCTCTTTGAAGATTTTGAACGCATTGATCCACGCCAGCACGAACACCAGAAACGCCGTCGGCGTAATCATCGGCAGCGTAATGCGGAAAGCGCGGGTGAAAAAGCCCGCGCCTTCCAGCTGCGCGTATTCGTAGAGCGGCTGGGGGATGGATTGCAGCGCCGCCAGAAAGATAATCAGGCAGAAGCCCAGATTCTTCCACAGGAACATCAGCACGACCGGCAAGCGCAGCGCGCCGCTGGTCAGCCACATCACCCGCTCCATCCCCATCGCTTCAAGCGCGCGGTTCACCGGGCCGCCGTAATCGAAGATCACCAGCCACACCAGCAGAATCGCGGAGGACGGCGTGAGATACGGCATCAGCACGCTCGAGCGGAAGAATCCGCCGAACGGCTTGATCGCGCTCAGCGCGCTGGCCAGCAGGAAGGAAAACAGCCACAGCAGCGGCGCGCAGATCAGCGACAGCTCCATCGTGTTTTTCAGCCCCAGCAGAAACATGCTGTTCTGCCACAGCTCCCGGTAATTCTGCAAGCCGACGAACGTGTTTTTGTAGCTTCCGTCCGTCAGGCTGTAGCCGATGCCGCTGAAAAAGGGCACGATGTAAAAGATCATCAGCATCGCAAGCCCCGGCAGCAGAAACAGCCAGACGGATTTTTTCTTTTCAAACATGCGGGTTTAGTTGCCCTCCAGCTTCTGCATTTGCAGGGTCTTTTCCAGCGCCGCCGCCAGCTGCTGGGCGTTCATCGCGCCGTCGAGATACTGCTGCACCTGCGTCGAGCCCTCGTTCGTGTTCCAGATGAGGCTCTGCTGCACGGCCATGTTCTCGCCGAACGCACGGTAGTTCGCAATCTGCTCCGGGGAGATTTGGTATTTGCCGCTCTTCTCGTAATCCTCGCGCCATTGCTTTTGGGAATCCAGATTCGCTTGCAGCGATTCGCGGGTTTCCTCATCCTCGGTCTTGTCCAGCGTCTTCTGCAAATCGGCAATCGAGTTGTCTATGTTCCGCAGGTTCTCCTCGTAATAGTCGTTGAGCACCGGCTCGTTCATCTCCGGGCTGAGCATAATCATGTCTTCCTTCTGCTCCAGCGCCCATGCGTCGGCCAGATATTCGGCGGCCTCGTCCCTGTGCTCGGAGAACGGGTTGATGAACGCAAACGTCACGCTCTGGCCGACCAGCGGCTTTTCGCCCTCCACAACGGAGAGCGCGACCGGCGTCGCCTGTTCTTCGTCAGCGCCGACATAGTTGTACACGCTCAGGCTCGTCCAATTGATCAAAGCGTCGCTCCCGTTGTACATCATGTCCTCGGTGTCCTCATAATCCTCAACCAGACCGAGGTTGTCCCAGTCGATGGCTTCAAACGCCTCGCACAGATCGAGCAGCGCCTGCGTGCCGCGGGTCAGGTTCTCCTCGCTCGCGTCCAGCCAGGTGAAATAATTGCTCAGCATCATGTAGAACACCTGAGAACGGAAATCATCCTTGGCGTAGCCCGGTTCGGCGATCATCACTTCCGGCGTCTCCTCGAGCCGCTTATTGTTTGAAATATCGGCCAGAATCGTCAGCAGCCCCTTCCACGAGGTCGGCGCCTCGTAGCCCAGCTTTTCGGTCAGCAGCTTGGTGTTCATTTCCATCATATTGGCGTAGCAGGAGAGCGGCAGCGCGTAGATGTGGCCGTCCTTCATAACGTAATCCTTGATGAAGCCATACATGGCGTTCACCGCGTCGGAAATGGTCTGGTTGCCCTCCAATTCGGCCATAAAGCCGCGGTTCATCAGCGAGGTGAACGCGCTGCTCGTGCTGGGGAGGGTGTAGATATCCACGGAGGAATCGCGGTTCATCATGCTTTGCAGCAGGCTGTCCGTGTCCAGCGTCGTGGAGATGGAGATCATGTATTCCGGGTGCTTGTCGGTGAAGGCGTAATACGCCTTGTTGATCGAATCGACGTAGTCGCCGTTGGCGACGCGCATGCGCTGCGCGGGCAGCTTGTCAAGCGTCACGTCGCGGCCGACCACCGCATCGTAGCTGGCGAGCACGTACAGATCGCCGTAAACCACGCCGTTGCCGTTGGCATACGTCAGCGGCATGTCGCCGAATTCCTCCGACTCGCCGAGGCCGTCCTCGCCAACGTCGATGCGCCAGACGCTGCCGGAGAGCACGTAATACATCTTGCCGCGCGCCTCGTCATATGCCAGACCGGCGGGCGTTTGATAGCCGCTCGTCGGGAGCGCGCCCAGCTCGGCCGCTTCCTCGTTTTCAATGTCGTACAGCCAGAGCGTCGTGCTGGGCGTTTCGGTCGTATAATCGACGACGGTCATCAGCAGCTTGCCCTCGGTATACGGCGCGATGTTCTGCACGTCGCCATCCACATCGACCGTCAGCGCCTCCACGCTTTCATCCTCGAGGTTGAGCGCCAGCAGCTCCAGCTCCTCGCCGTAGGAGAGCGCGTAGAGCATGCTGCCAAAGGAGCAGGGGTTGCTCAGGTTGCGGGTGTAGGTGTAGGTTTCGTCGCCATACGTCTCGGCGATGCAGAGCGCGTCGCCCAGATCAATGATCTCGCCCAGCGACAGCGCGCCGTCATCCGCAATCAGCAGCTCGACGAGCTGGTTGCTCGAATTGCCGTCCTCGTCGCTGATGGTCGCCATGCGGTAGAGCTTGCCGCCGACGGCATAGAGGTTGCCGTCCAGATAGGCATATTCGCCGTCGTTCAGTTCCAGCACGCCGGGGGTCTCGCCGTCCCCGGTCAGCACGTTTTGCAGCTTGTCATAGCCGTCCACAAGGGTCAGCTTGCGGCTGGTGTTGTCCCACGTGTAGAGCGTATCCCAGCTGGACAGCAGCAGCTTGTCGCCGTAGACGATCATGCTCTGAATGTTGTCGCTAAAGTCGTTCATGCCCTGCACGGCGATGGTCACGTTGCCCTCCGCCAGCGCCGCCGCGCCCAGCATCAGAGCCAGCGCGAGAAGAATCGAAAGTATCTTTTTCATTTTTGGCGTCCTTTCTTTGTTTACTTCTTACTCCTTCAGTCAGCCTTGTATAGCGCTCCCCCTTGCCTCCCTCCTTGAGGGAGGTGTTGAGCGAAGCGAAACGGAAGGCGTTCGTTACTCCACGTACACGATCACGGTCATGCCGATGCGCACGGTTTCATCCGGCGTGAAATCGACATAGGCGACATACTGCGCGCTTTGGCTCGCCGCGCTGTCGCTCTGCTTTTCGCTCAGATACGAGATGGAGGAAATCGTTCCCTCAAAGCGGCGGCCGCTGTCCGCATCCCAGTTGAACTCGATTTCGGCCTTGCCGCCGACGGTCACATCCATCAGATCCGCCTCGGAAATGACCATCTTGATCTGCATGGCGTCGTTCGGGTAAATCGTCGCGATCTTCGCGTCCTTCTCGACGCTCGTGCCGTTGCCCGCGTCCACCGTCGCGATCACGCCCGCCGCGTCGCTGACCACCTGCCTATCCGGCGCGTAGAGGCCGTCCAGCGTACCCGTCACGGTTTCAAACAGCAGCTCGCCGCGCTCCACCGTGTCGCCCGCCTTGACGTGCATTTTCAGCACGCTCCCCTCGGCGTTGACGGCGACGGTTTTCGTCCGCCCGACCGTGCCGCGGCCGATGCGGCTGGCGGAGGCATAATCCCCGCTGCGGTAGATATCCACGGTTTCGCCCATGTAAAACTCGCCGCCCGTCACCTCGATGGTGAACTTGTTGTCGTCCTTCTCGTCCAGCCCGGTCACCACGCCGCGCCCCTGATGGCTTCCGTCCTTGGTGCACTTGAGGAACACGCTCTCGCCGATGTGGATGTAGCGGTTCTCGCTGGAATTATAGCCCTTCTCCGTGCTGCACTCGAGCGTGTAGCGGTTGATCGGCTCGATATACACCAGCGCGCCGTATTGGGTTTTCACGCCGTCCGCGCTGTCGCCTTCGCGCGCAAACACGCCGCTGACCGTGCCATCCGTGGAGGCGTAGGTCTTGCGGGTTTCCACCGTGGCGATCGGGTCGCCGATCTTCACGCTGTCGCCCACGCGAACGCGCACATCCTCCACCAGACCGCCGTAGGGCGCGGCGATCACCTGCGTCGTTCCCGCCGTCACCTCGCCGGCGAACACGGTTTCCGCCTGCGCCGCGAGGGGCAGGGCGAGCGCCAAGAGAAGCGCGCCGAGGGTTGCTGTTTTCTTCATTTATGTGTCCTCCTTACCGGGCTGATAGCTTTCGTAGGGCTTCTTCATCATGTCCTTTGTGCCGATAAGCACGTTGTAGCGGTACATCGAGCTCTCCGTGCTCTCCTCGAGCAGATAGGTTTCGCCCTCCACCTGCACGCTCAGCGTCGTCTCGCGCAGCGTTTCATCCTGAATGAGCGTGTATTCGAACTTGCGGGTCGAAACGCCGCCGGCCTTGAGCTTGCCGTACTGCGTGCCGCCGGTGAAGCCATCCGTCGGGATGACGGTGATATACTCGCCGGAAGCGAACACCAGATACTCCACGCCGCTGTTGTACAGCAGCTTATAGGTCTCGCCGCCGAAGTGCCAGACGTTGGCCTGCGCCTCCGTCGCCGCGGTGAGCACGAGCGCATTGGGCGCGGTCTTCGTCTCGCCCGCCTTCGTCTGCCACGTCGTCAGCTCGGCGGTAAACGGCTTGAGCTGCTCCTCCTCGGTCAGCGACAGGCTCAGCGCCGTGCCGCCGATGGTCAGCTCCGTCTGCGGCTGATCGGAAACGTTCAGCTCCAGCGCGTTGTAGTTCGCCTTGGAATAATCCATCGTTTCCTTCACGTGGCGGATGGGCTTTTTGCCCGTTCCCGTGCCGCTTCCCGTGCCGGTGCGCTTCTTCTTGCCGAAGATGAAATCCTCGTCGTTTGAAGAGATGTTGCCCGCAAAGTCGCGCGTCAGAATCCAGCCCGCGTCCACCTTTTCGCCGACCTCGCCGTAGAAGGTCATGTTGTCCGTCTCCGGGTCGTTGCAGGAGAGCCACGTTTTGCCGCCGTCGTAAGAGATGCTGTCCAGCCCGCTCAAATCGTCATACGCTTCCACGTAGCAGACCTTTTTGTTTTTTTTGTCGCCGCTGAGATACGGCCCGTCCGGCGGGGTGAAATCCAGCATCGTGTCGTATTGATCCGAGAGGGACTGCACGTCGCCCATCTTATCCAGAATGACGAAGCGAACGCTGGAGAAGCCCTCCTCGCTGGGCACATACATGTTGTTGCCGTCGGACAGCAGAATCAGCCGCTCGTCGCAGATAAACACGCCGTAAACGTATTCGGTGCTGTCCTCCGGGATGCCGGAGAGGGTGAACGTCGGCGGGGAGTTTTTCCAAACGCCCGGTTCATAGTCTTCCGCCGTCACTTCGAGCACCGGCTTGGGCGCAGGCGCAGGCGTCGGTTCTTCCGTCGGGGCGGGCGTAGCGCTCGGCTGCGCCGAAGGGGTCTGCGTTTCGCCCGTTCCGGGGGTCTGCGTTTCGCCCGTTTCGGGGGTCTGTGTTTCGCCCGTTTCGGGGGGCTGCGTTTCGGGGGGCTGCGTTTCGTTCGAGTCGATCTTGTCCAGTTCGTCCTCGCGCAGCATCTGCACGCTGATGGAGAGGCGGACGTCCTCCATGTCCCCCGTCTCTTCCAGCGTCATCAAATCCTTGGAATCGAGCACCGCGACATATTCGTATTTCTCCGTGTTGAAGCTGTCGCTCTCGCCATCCGGCTCGAAGCCCACGCGGCTCAGCAGGTTTCGCGAAACGTTATCCGCCGTCAGCACGTTCCTCGTGCGGATATACACCGTCGCTTTCTCGTCTTCCGCCAGATGATGTTCCAGCCACGAGAGCACATCGCCGAGCGCGCCCGCCGTGTGCTCGCCGTTTTCCAGCTCCGTCCAAGCGTCCCCCTGCGGCTTCCAATCGTCCGCTTCCGGGTCTGGCGTATCTTCCGACACAGGGTTCTGCGTTTCAGTCTGCGCGGTTCCGTCCTTCGGTTCGTTTTCGCCCTTCTGCTCGGTTCCGTCCTTCGGTTCGGTTCCGTCCTTCGGTTCGGAATCATCCGTCGTCTTGGAATCATCCTCCGGCTTGGTATCATCCTCCGCCTTGGTATCGTCCTCCGGCTTGGTATCATCCTCCGGCTTGGAATCATCCTCTAGCTTGGTATCGTCCTCCGGCTTGGAATCATCCGTCGTCTTGGAATCATCCTCCGGCTTGGTATCATCCTCCGGCTTGGGATCGTCCTCCGCCTT
>ERZ772855.2961-NODE-2961-length-13501-cov-2.603600_pt1 | contig 13501 bp, 10 predicted proteins | sample MGYA00511900_ERZ772855 | MGnify/ENA primary metagenome ERZ772855 (study PRJEB29015, sample SAMEA2737701) | human gut metagenome | biome: human gut; feature: human-associated habitat; material: faeces | place: China | collected 2012 ...
ATATTCTCCGAGCGGAATCTGTCGATGCTGCTGTACAAATGACGATGAACGATCTGGAACGATATATCGAGCGGCACGTTACCCCCGAAGATCCGCTACTGGCCGAACTCGACCGGGAGACCCACCTGCGCGTGGTGCAACCCCGGATGATTTCGGGTCATTTGCAGGGGCGGTTGCTGGAGATGGTCGTGCGGATGATCCGTCCGCAGCGGATCCTGGAGATCGGTACCTTTACCGGCTATTCGGCGATCTGCATGGCGCGCGGGCTCGGCGAAGGCGGCGAGCTGCATACGATCGAAGCGAACGACGAACTGGAACCGATCGCATCGAAATATTTCATCCGCAGCGGGCTTTCCGGCCGCATTACGCTGCACATCGGTTCCGCGCTCGATATCGCTCCGTCGCTCGGCGTATTCGATCTGATTTTTATCGACGGCGATAAACGCGAATACCCGCAGTATTATGATATGGCCCTGTCGCATCTGGTGCGCAGCGGCAGCTATCTTCTGGCCGACAACATCCTCTGGTACGGGAAAGTGGCCGAAACCGTACCTGTCGGCGACCGGCATACATGGGCGATCCGAGAGTTCAACGACCGGGTATTGCAGGACGACCGCGTGGAAAACGTGATCCTGCCGATCCGCGACGGGTTGAATCTGATCCGGGTAAAATAGCGAAACGAACGGGGCCGTAAAAAAGAGTCTGCCGGTTGGGATCGTGCGGATTTTGTCCTATCTTTGTTCTGCTAAGTTCAAGAAGCAGATTGCGATGAAAATACGTGTGGATTGTTTTCTGCCCGGTATGGGTACGGAGCAGGCGAAAAGCGTAACGGACGGGTTGCGCCGGGAAGAGGCGGTAGACAAAATTTTCTGGGTGGACGGGTCGGAGAACGATCCGGCCGATGAGTGCGAAAACCGGATCGGCGGGCCGTTGTGCGCTTCGGCGACGCTCCGGAAGATCGCCGAAGCGTCCTCTGGGGATTATACGTTGATCTATACCGGCAATGCCGTATTGCGGATGGGAATGTTCGCTCTCGACCGGATGCTGCAAGTTGCGCGGGATACGAATGCCGGGCTGGTTTACGCCGATTATTACGAAGTGCGGAACGGTCGCCGCAGCGAACACCCGGTGATCGATTGCCAGGCGGGCAGCCTGCGCGACGATTTCGATTTCGGGCCGGTTTTGCTGTACCGGACGGACGCGCTGAAACGAGCCGTAGGACAGATGGAACGCGATTACCGTTTCGCCGGGCTTTACGACCTGCGCCTGAGGGTTTCCTGTCGGGACTTGTTGGTGCATATTAACGAATATCTATATTCTGATTTAAAGGATGATGAGTCTGGTGATATGAATTCTTTATTTAGCTATGTCGATCCGAAAAACCGGGACGCGCAGATGGAAATGGAACAGGCGTGTACCGACCATCTGAAACGGGTGGGGGCTTATCTGGAGCCGACGTTCCGGGAACTGGAGTTCGCCGCAGACGGTTTCGAATGCGAGGCTTCGGTAATCATTCCGGTACGCAACCGGGTACGGACGATCGCAGATGCGATCGCTTCGGTGCTGAAGCAGCAGGCCGGATTTAAATTCAATCTGATCGTGATCGACAATCATTCGACCGACGGCACGACCGAAGCGATCGACCGCTTTGCAGCGGACGGGCGGCTGATCCATATCGTTCCGCAACGGGACGACCTCGGGATCGGCGGTTGTTGGAATGTCGGGGTGAATCATCCCGGATGCGGCCGGTTTGCCGTGCAGCTCGACAGCGACGACGTATATGCCGACGAACATACGTTGCAGAAAATCGTCGACGCCTTTTACAGCCAGCGGTGCGCGATGGTCGTGGGAACTTATATGCTGACCGATTTCGAGATGAAACCGATCCCGCCGGGGGTGATCGACCACCGGGAATGGACGCTTGAGAACGGGCGGAACAATGCGTTACGGATCAATGGTCTGGGAGCTCCGCGCGCGTTTTATACGCCGCTGCTGCGCGAACTGAAAGTGCCGAATACCAGTTATGGGGAGGATTACGCGCTCGGGCTGCGCTTTTCGCGCGAATACCGGATCGGCCGGATATACGACGTGCTTTATCTGTGCCGTCGCTGGGACGACAATTCCGACGCTTCGCTCGACATCGTCCGGACGAACCGGAACAATGTTTACAAGGACCGCCTGCGGACGTGGGAACTGCGGGCCCGCATCGCCTTGAATATGAATAAGCAAGTGAAATAACGGATTGTAACCGATTGTATAAAAATGAATTGTCCTGGAGCCGATGAATTGAACGCGTTTTTCGAAAGTCAACTCGCGGAATGGGAGTTTGCCCGGCGGAATTTCGAAGCGCTGCGGCGGATTGAAACCAAGACGTTCGATCTGGACGGTTTTTCGATTCGGGTGCAGTTCAATCCGGCGCGGATCGTTTCGTCGGCCGCAAAGGTCGATGCGGCGTCCGTCGTTGCCCGAAAATGTTTTTTATGTTCGGAAAATCAACCGCCCGAACAGCGGGGATTACCCTGGGGGGACGGTTATCGGGTATTGGTAAATCCGTATCCGATTTTCGCCCGACATTTTACGATTCCTGCGGCGGAACACGTGCCGCAGTCGATCGCGGATCGTTATGGGGATATGCTGGCTTTGGCGCGCTGCTTCGACCGGGAGGTCGTCTTTTACAACGGCCCGCGGTGCGGAGCCTCGGCTCCAGACCATGCTCATTTTCAGGCGGTAGGCAAAGGCGCGATGCCGTTGGAGGCCGAAGTCGGACGTTTTGCGACCGAAAAGGTTCTCGAAGCGTCCGGGGCAGCAGCGTATGCGATCCGCGATTACCTGCGCGGCGGATTCGTGATCCGTTCCGCCGACGCGTCGGCTGCGGCCGCCTGCTTCGGGAAATTGTACGAGGCATTGGAGGTATTGCCGGCGGATGCGGAACCGATGATGAACGTGCTGACGTGGTACGACAGCGACGGATGGACGAGTTGCGTTTTTCCGCGTACGAAGCACCGGCCAGCCTGCTTTTACGGCGAAGGAGCGACCGATCTGTTGGTCAGTCCGGCTTCGGTCGATCTGGCCGGCGTGATGATCGTTCCGCGCAAGGATGATTTCGTGAAGATTACGGCGGAGAATATCCGTGCGATTTTTAATGAAGTATGTATCGACGACAGTGCGTTGCAGCGGATTGTCGGTAAATTGAATATCGGATGAATCGGCAACCGCAGGTAAGCGTCGGGATACTGACGGCGCAACGGATCGGTTTCGTGCTGCATGGCGACTATACGGCGGCGGGAAAGACGGTTGCGGGAGAAAACCGGGTTTCGGCCGACGGCGACCGGGTGCGATGGGACGGAGCGTCTTACGGGCGTTTGCGGTTCGAACCGTGCGGGGCAGATGCTTCTTTTACGCTGAAAGAGGTGGTGATCGGGATTGGTTTTCACTGGCAGCGGACTGAAGACCAGGTATTCCGCGGCGCATTGGAACTGATCGCGGACGACGGACGGGTTACGGCTGTCAACCGTATCGGCGTAGAAGAGTATCTCGTAAGCGTGATTGCGTCGGAGATGAACGCTTCCGCATCGCCCGAACTTCTGAAAGCCCATGCGGTGATTTCGCGCAGTTGGTTGCTGGCGCAGATCGTTCGGCGGCAGGCGAAGCCTGCTGTGGCGGAGTCCAAGTGCATTGTCCGTTCCGACGATGAAGAACGAATCCGCTGGTACGACCGGGAGGATCATTCGCTTTTCGATGTTTGCGCCGACGATCACTGTCAGCGTTATCAGGGGATTACCCGTACTTACGAACATGCGGCCGCGGTACGTCGGGCGGTCGCCGATACCTGCGGCGAAGTGCTGACCTACGGAGGGGAAATTTGCGACGCCCGTTTTTCGAAGTGTTGCGGCGGGGTTACCGAAGAGTTCCGCAATTGTTGGGAGGAGCGCGATTATCCTTACCTGTCGAGAGTGCGGGATTGCGACGGCGATCCTCCGGCGCCCGACCTGACGCGGGAGGACGAAGCTGCGCGGTGGATCGGGGCGTCTGCCGAGGCTTTTTGCAATACGTCCGATCCGGGGATTCTCGGACAGGTATTGAACGGGTACGACTGCGAAACTTCGGATTTCTACCGATGGCGGGTAGAATATACGCCGTGGAAACTGTCCGATCTGGTGCGCCGTCGGTTGGGGATCGACCTGGGGGCGATTCGGGAACTGATTCCCGTGCAGCGCGGCGCTTCGGGCCGGTTGGTGAAGCTTCGGATCGTCGGTACGCAGGGAGCCGTGACTATCGGTAAAGAGCTCGAAATACGGCGCGTCCTTTCGGAGTCGCACCTGTACAGTTCGGCTTTCGTCGTGGAGAAAACGGCGGAGGGTTTTATATTGCGCGGAGCCGGTTGGGGGCACGGCGTAGGGCTGTGTCAGATCGGCGCGGCGGTGATGGGACACCGGGGATTCGCTTACGACCGGATTCTGCTGCACTATTACCGGGGCGCCGCCGTTGAAAAATATTATTGATTCGGAGCGGCCTCGGAGTGCCGTCCGTTGATCGAAAAGAGATGAAGAACCTGAAAAGATCGCCGTGGGCATGGATTCCCACGCTGTACCTTGCCGAGGGGTTGCCGTACGTGGCGGTGATGACCATTTCGGTAATCCTGTACAAGCGGATGGGGGTATCCAATACCGATATCGCGCTGTACACCAGTTGGCTTTACCTGCCTTGGGTCATAAAACCGTTCTGGAGTCCGTTCGTCGATTTGCTGAAAACCAAGCGCTGGTGGATCGTTACGATGCAATTGCTGCTGGGGGCGGGGTTTGCCGGGATTGCGTTCACGATTCCCGCTCCGTTCTTTTTCCAGGCCACGCTGGCTTTTTTCTGGCTGATGGCGTTCAGCTCGGCGACGCATGACATTGCCGCCGACGGTTTCTACATGCTGGCGTTGGATACGAACCGGCAGGCGTTGTATGTCGGGGTGCGCAGTACGTTTTACCGGGTAGCGACCATCATGGGGCAGGGGCTGCTGATTATTCTGGCCGGACTGATCGAAAGCGCGACCGGGACGGAGCCGCTGAGAATCGATGTGAAAGTCCAACCCGGACAGTCGCGGACGGAGTTTCGTTTGCCCGAGACGGCTGCCGTGCCGTCCGGACACTCCGGAGAGCTGCATTTTTTGACGGCGCCCGGGCCGGTGACGATAAGTACGGCCGGAATCCCGCAGGATAGCCTTAAGCGTTGGTTGCAACTGGTCGAAGCGCAAAATCGCGCCAACGGATTTCTGACTTCCGGAGAGCAGCCGGGTACGGCGGTGCGAAACGTCGCGGAGGCCGGATGGTGGACCATTCACGTTTCGGAACCGCTGGGCGGCTGGATCCGGCGTCGTTTCGGCGAACGGCGCGAGGCGGCGGTCGTTAGCGGCTTCTCCGGTGACATCGCGGTTGCGGCGGTTTCGCTTTCCGGCTGTCCGGAGCCGGGACGGGAGGTTGTGCTGAACACGTCGATGAACCGGGGGGACAGGAGCGTTTCGCTCGTCCACGGCGACCGGCTGACGTTCGACGAAACCAACTGGAACCGACCGGCCTACATCGTTTTCCAAGCCGATCCGAAACTGGAACAATCCAGTTCGGCCGAATATAAAGGGCTTTCGGGCAATATCCCGTTCGCCTGGTCGGTCACTTTTTTCGTATTGGCGGGCCTGTTCGTGCTGTTCGGCCTGTGGCATCGCTTCGCTTTGCCGAGACCCGGTTCCGACCGGGCTTCCGCCCGATCGACGCCGCGCGATATCCTGCGGCAGTTTTCGGCCACTTTCGTATCGTTCTTTAAAAAGCCGCAGGCTGCGGCCGCGATCTTTTTTATGCTGACGTTCCGTTTTTCGGAAGCCCAGCTGCTGAAACTGATCAACCCGTTTCTACTCGACCCGAAGGAGGCCGGCGGGCTGGGGCTTACCACCGGCGAGGTCGGACTGGTATACGGTACGATCGGGATTATCGGACTGACGCTCGGCGGGATTATCGGCGGTGTGGCGGCGGCCCGCGGCGGCCTGAAAAAATGGATATGGCCGATGACGTTCAGTATGTTGCTGACCTGCGTCACGTTCGTCTACTTGAGCTTCTCGCAAACGTCGAACCTGCTGGCGATCAACGCCTGCGTTTTTATCGAACAGTTCGGCTACGGGTTCGGCTTTACGGCTTATATGCTCTACCTGATGTACTATGCCGACGGACCGCAGAAGACGGCGCATTATGCGATCTGCACCGGTTTTATGGCGCTGGGGATGATGATTCCCGGTATGTTCGCCGGCTGGCTGCAAGAACAGCTCGGCTACAATCACTTCTTCGTATGGGTCATGCTGTGCAGCGTCGTGCCGGTCGTTGCGGTGTCGCTGCTGAAGATCGATCCGGATTACGGAAGGAGAAAAGAAAACGATAACGGATGAAAAAGAGTTTGTTGATCGGCCTGGCGCTGTTGCTGGCCGGAACGGGCGTCGCTCGCCCGATCGTCGTCAAGACGGGAATAGAGGTGTTGAAAGCGCAGCGGTTCGAACTGCTCGAGGGCAAGCGCGTCGGGTTGATTACGAATCCTACCGGAGTCGACGACGGACTGCGGTCGACGGTCGATATTTTGAACGAAGCGCCGAATGTCGAGTTGGTGGCCCTGTTCGGGCCGGAGCACGGCGTGCGCGGCGATGCGCATGCCGGCGATCACGTTGGCAACCAGACCGATCCCGTGACCGGACTGCCTGTCTATTCGCTGTACGGCAAGACGCGGAAACCGACGCCGGAGATGCTGCGGGGGATCGACGTGCTGGTGTACGACATCCAGGACATCGGCTGCCGGTCGTTCACCTACATCAGCACGATGGGCGAAGCGATGGCCGCCGCCGCCGAGAACGGTATCGAATTCGTCGTGCTCGACCGGCCCAATCCGCTCGGAGGACGGAAGGTTGAAGGGCCGCTGGTGCAAGACGGTTTTTTCAGCTTCGTCAGCCAGTACCGCATCCCGTATGTTTATGGGTTGACCTGCGGCGAATTGGCGATGCTGCTCAACGGCGAAGGGATGATCGGTAAGCCGTGCAACCTGCACGTTGTCGCGATGGAGGGCTGGAAGCGGGATATGGTGTACGAGGACACCGGGTTGCAGTGGATTCCGTCGTCGCCGCATATTCCGCAGGCGGAAACGGCCTTTTTTTATCCGGCTTCCGGAATTGTGGGCGATTTCGGCTACCTGTCGATCGGGGTCGGGTACACGATTCCGTTCCAGATGTTCGCCGCCGAATGGATCGATGCCGAGCAGTTTGCCGACAGCCTGAACGCACTGAAGTTACCAGGGGTGATTTTCAGACCGATCCATGTCAAACCGTTTTACTCGGTCGGACAGGGAAAGCAGTTGCATGGCGTGCAGGTACATCTTACGAAGTACCCCGATGCGCCGCTGACCGATATTCAGTTTTACGTGATGCAGGAGATCGCCCGGCTCTATCCCGATCGCGCAGTGCTGGCCAATGCCGATACGGCGCGTTTTCGGATGATGGACCAGGTGACCGGCAGCGATTACGTGCGCAAGACTTTTGCGGCGCGCAACCGTTTCGAAGATATCCGGGCCTATTGGTACAAGGATGTCGCTCCGTTCAGGACGTTGTCGCGGAAATACTATTTGTACGGGGAGTGAAAGAACGACAATATCCGGCGGAACGTGTCGTGTAATTAAAGAAACAGGAAGATGACGAAAGAAGATTTTATGCGGGAGGCTATCAGCCTGTCCTGCGAAAGCGTTCGGCAAGGCGGCGGGCCTTTCGGCGCAGTGATCGTGAAAGACGGAAAGATCGTTGCTCGGGGTTCCAATTCAGTGACTCTGCTGAACGATCCGACGGCGCATGCCGAAATGACGGCTATCCGCGCGGCCTGTTCCGCGATGAAGGTGTTCCGGCTCGAAGGTTGCGAACTCTATACCTCCTGCGAACCGTGCCCGATGTGCCTGAGCGCTGCTTACTGGGCCGGGATATCCCGGATTTATTACGGCAACAACCGGAAGGATGCCGCAGAGATCGGTTTCGGGGATGCGTTTATCTACGACGAAGTCGTCCTCGCCCCGTCGCGGCGCAGCATTCCGGGCGAGAGTCTGTTGCGCCGCGAAGCGCTCGAGGCATTCCGCCTGTGGCGGGAAAAGCCCGATAAGGTCGAATATTGAATGTTTTCGGGGGGAGTTTATGGATCGGTTTAAAGCAATCCCGCTTCGTACAGCATGATCAGCTCTTCGATGATCTGGTCGTCGCCTTCGGCGTCATAGGTGTCTTTCAGGTTCGCGCCGAACAGGCGCGCGATGCTTTGCCAGAAAAATGCGCGGAATCCGCCGCGCAGTTGTTTGACCAGGTCGTAGGAGGTCTGGTCGGTCTCCCGGTCGATCAGTTTGATCAGCAGCTTTCCTTGCGATAGGGTCATGTTTTTCAGAACGGGAGTGTATTTCCTTTTCAGCGCGCGTTCCATCGCTTTGACGAATTCCTGTTTTTCGCGCTTCGTTTTCATGCTGTCCATGCGCTGTTCCATGGCGTGCAACGTCGCATTGGCTTCGAGCGCGATCGGGTAGACGACCTTCAGATTGTAGATTAGTCGCGACCACCGTCTCTCGTCGGCCGCGCGTTTGAAGACGAACGCCGGTTTCAGGTAAACCGTCGTGATCGTATCCCCGTCCACGACTTTCGTTTGCACCGGGCCGTACTCGGTCATTACCTGTGCCGGGGCTTTCAGGTTCGTCAACAGCAGAATGGCCGCAAGCACCGGGAACAGACAGCGGTTCATGTTTTCGATTTCTAAATAATTTTTACCTTTGCAAAGGTAATTAAAATAAAATTCGGGCGCTGCCCGCTCGGGTATAAAACGTGCATGGAGGACGGATTGTTGTGTTTCCCCGGACGGAACGCGGGCGCGCTGCCCGCAGACTGTATTACGAAACGTTTACGGACAAGATAAAAGAGGAGAGTTAGATTATGAATTGTAAACAACGCATCGGCGAACGGATTTATTGGACGAGCGTCAACGATCGCCGCAAACAACTTTTTGAAAATATCTGGCCATTGCCCAACGGAGTGTCCTACAATTCGTACCTGATTCGGGACGAAAAGTGCGCGCTGATGGATACCGTCGAGAGCGGCAGCGACCGTTCGTATGCGGACTGGGTGTCCGAGTCGCTCGATGGGCGTCCGCTCGATTACCTGATCATCCACCATATGGAACTCGATCATTCGGGCGAGATCGAAAACCTGGTGCAGCGTTACCCGGATGTGAAAATCGTCGGTAACTGTAAAACTTTCCGGGTGTTGGAAGCCTATTTCGGCAAACGGGACAACCTGATCGAGGTGAAGGACGGCGACACGCTGTCGCTCGGATATCACAACCTGAAGTTCGTGTTTACGCCGTGGGTGCACTGGCCCGAAACGATGATGACATTTGATGAAACGGACGGAATCCTTTTTTCTGGTGACGGATTCGGATGCTTTGGCACTGTAGACGGCGGATTTCTGGATACTCGTATCAATGTAGATAAGTACTGGGGTGAAATGGTGCGTTACTACTCCAATATCGTTGGCAAATACGGTAGTCCGGTACAGAAAGCCCTGCAAAAATTGGGAGGACTGCCTATCACTACCATTTGCTCTACACACGGACCGGTATGGACAGAGAATATTTCCAGGGTGATCGGTATCTACGACCGTCTGAGCCGTTATGATGCGGACGAAGGTGTGGTTATCGTATATGGCAGTATGTATGGAAATACGGAACAGATGGCGGAAGCTATTGCTGCGGAACTCTCAGCACAGGGAATCAGGAATATTGTGATGCACAATGTGACGAAGAGTCATCCTTCTTATATCCTTGCAGATATTTTCCGTTATAAAGGATTGATTGTCGGTTCTCCGACATACAGTAATCAGATATTCCCGGAAGTGGAAGCGCTGCTCTCAAAGATTCTGTTGCGTGAGGTGAAGGGACGCTATTTGGGTTACTTCGGTTCTTTTGCATGGGCAGGTGCTGCGGTGAAACGTCTGGCGGAGTTTGCTGAAAAGAGTAAATTCGAATTGATCGGTGATCCGGTGGAGATGAAGCAGGCTATGAAAGACCTGACTTATACCCAGTGCGAAAATCTGGCACGTGCCATGGCGGATCGTTTGAAGAAAGATCGTTAAAACTGTGAATGAGATAATAATTTATTAACTAACCTATAAAACAATCGACTTATGAGACTTATTATTCAGCCGGACTATCAGTCCGTATCTCTGTGGGCTGCACATTATGTTGCTGCTAAAATAAAAGCTGCCAATCCAACCCCCGAAAAACCATTTGTATTGGGCTGCCCCACCGGATCTTCTCCTCTGGGTATGTATAAAGCTTTGATCGACCTGAATAAGAAAGGAATCGTTTCCTTCCAGAATGTGGTAACATTCAACATGGACGAATATGTAGGATTGCCGAAAGAACATCCGGAAAGCTATTATTCTTTCATGTGGAATAACTTTTTCGGTCATATCGACATTAAACCCGAGAATACTAATATTCTGAATGGTAACGCTCCGGATCTGGATGCAGAATGTGCACGTTACGAAGAAAAGATCAAGTCATACGGTGGCATCGACCTGTTCATGGGTGGTATTGGTCCTGACGGACATATTGCATTCAACGAACCGGGATCTTCATTGACTTCACGCACTCGTCAGAAAACGTTAACAATGGATACCATCATTGCTAACTCCCGTTTCTTTGATAATGACATCAACAAAGTTCCTAAGACTTCTTTGACAGTGGGAGTAGGTACTGTGCTTTCTGCAAAAGAAGTGATGATTATTGTAAATGGTCATAACAAAGCTCGTGCTTTGTATCATGCGGTAGAAGGTGCTATCACACAGATGTGGACAATCAGTGCATTGCAAATGCATGAAAAGGGTATTATCGTTTGTGATGATGCTGCTACAGCTGAATTGAAAGTGGGTACTTACCGTTACTTCAAAGATATCGAATCTGCTCATTTGGATCCGGAATCATTGATTAAGTAATTTGTAATGAAATAATAGAAATAAGGGCTGCGCACTGAAAATGTGACGCAGCCCTTTTTATTTCTGATACTATTATGTGAAGATTAGATTTTGGATGATTGTCTAACGAGCAAGTATTTTGGCTATTTCTGTTGCTGCTACTTTATATCCTTCACCAGTGAAATGAATGTAATCATTTCCATAAAGTCCGTCTTTCATAGTTCCGTCCGCTTCGGTGAACCATTTGGTGGGATTGATATATTCAACTTTCTCGAATCGGTGATGTTGTAATATGTCATGAATCTTATCACATTGTGTGCGCACTTTACTCTGTTGTTCCTTACCGGATGGAAACAGACCTAAAAGAATGATACGTGATTCGGGGAATTGCTTCCGTACTTCATTGGCTACTGCGATAATTCCTTCAGCCGTGTTTTCGGGACTGTCTTTTCCACTTATCAGATTATTAATTCCAATGGCAATCACTATGTTTTCAGGGTGGCAACTATTGTAGTTATCATAACGGACACGCCAAAGCAGGTTTTGCGTGCGGTCGCCGGATATGCCGGCACTTTCCCAATTATCCTTTCCTATGGCATTGTCCATAGCCTCTTTGCCGGGCTTGTAAGTCACTTCTTTTCTGTTACCTCCCCAATCTTGTGTGATGGAATTTCCCAATAACAACAGTTTTAAATGTTTCCCATTGAGAGTGGTGGTTATGTCTTTTGCTACGCTGTTCCAGTCCGAGTTTTGGGTCCATCCGGCTGCCGAACGGAATTCATTTCCCGGTACAGGATGCACACACATATTTTCCGCCCTGTTCGTAGCTTTGAGGATGAACTGCACAATAGGCTCGGGATTGTTGAGGGAGTGCGGGTGATGATCCACTCCAGGCTTATGAATAATAGTAATTGGTGCATGCAATTCCTCCATACGTTGTTCGAAAATGGCTGTGTTTTCAGCAACCGACACCACTTGGTCAGCATCACCTACCACGTGCAGGATGGGGATTCCGGCTTTTGCCATTGTCGGGGCACAGTCTATCGGATTCTTTTTCCAGTTCAACGCTTCAGCTTCGTTTTTAAAACCGTAAGCATTGAGAAGTTGTTTCGTATCCATGGTGGAACCGGCAGATTTACCTTGTCCCATAGGCCAACTTTTGAAGTCCATTACGGGGGCATCTGCATAAATACATGCCACTTTTTCCGGGTTTTGTGCCGCCCAGTTATAGACAATCAGCCCGCCACGACTCATCCCTTCAAGTGCCACTTTCTTGTTGAATCCGGCTTTCACCATTCGCTTGTAAAAACTATTCCAGCGTTGAACAGCTTTATCCGAGCCATATAAGTCGGCTACATCACAGTAAACAATATGAAAGCCATGTTCCAATAATGCTATGTCAGTCTGTGGCTCATGCCCCCAAAAGCGTGCACGAATCATCCAAGGTTTTCCTATGGCTTCTTTTGCGGGCTCTACTACAAGGCATTTTACTCCCTCATTCTCAAATTCATACCCTTGGTGTCCATGGAAGTTGAATCGTTTGGCATCTTGTATTCCCAGTGATGTCTGCAGCTTTGTTGGAGAAGCTGTTGCTTTTACAGCGAGATATTCATATATCTTTTGGGCCATGACTCCTGCTCCGATAGAAGAGGGGTGCAGTTTGTCCGGTAGCATAACCGAATCCCACTGGTCGCCGAAGAGATTAAACAGATTGATAATTTCCAGTTGATTTTTCCAGGCCAATTCTTCCACCGTGGGGCGTACCTCGTTTTCTATCAGTTGTGCATTGATTTCCGAACCCTCCGGCAGGAAACAACGGATAGGAGTCAGGAGAATAATACGTGGATGTGATTTCAGATTCCGGTATGTGTCAATTAATGTCTGGTAATTGTCTTTGAATTCGTTTTTGTATTTCCAGTTTTGCGGTTTGGTATCGTTAGTACCTAATTTGATTAATACAATATCGGGCTGATATTCCAGAGATGCTTTGTAGGTATCTGTTTCGGAATATGGGTAATCTCCTTTAGACAATATAGTTCGACCAGAGGCTCCGAAGTTTTTGACCTCATACCCATCTCCCAGATAAGCTTGAAGTTGTGCCGGATAGCAGTTCATTTCCCGGTTGGGGATGAATGCTCCATAAGTAATACTGTTTCCTATGCACGCTACCCGTATGGGTTCACTTGCAAATGATTGGATAGTAATGAATAGACATACAAGAAAGATGCCGATGTGATTTAATTTTTTCATGATGAATATGATGGTTTTGGTTTGTTGGGGGGATAACCAATCGTTGTTTTGCTGTGTATAAACGAACTAGCATGCTACTAATAATAAAACTTATTTATTCACGTTCCTATCATATAGCATACCAGTTCGATTCATTTTTCGGCTTTTATACCTCTTCCAGCCAGCCTTTCCCTTGCCGGATGATTTCCAGTTCGTCGTCGGTACATTTCACTACAGTGGAAGGTTCTATACCTCCGATACCTCCGT
>ERZ772855.2962-NODE-2962-length-13499-cov-3.347739_pt1 | contig 13499 bp, 10 predicted proteins | sample MGYA00511900_ERZ772855 | MGnify/ENA primary metagenome ERZ772855 (study PRJEB29015, sample SAMEA2737701) | human gut metagenome | biome: human gut; feature: human-associated habitat; material: faeces | place: China | collected 2012 ...
TGCGCCATGCGGACGAGCGCGTCGTACACCGAAGCGTCGCCGTGGGGGTGATACCGGCCGAGCACGTCGCCGACGGCGGTGGCGCACTTGCGGTAGGGCTTGTCGCGCGTGAGGCCGTCCTCATACATCGCGTACAGAATGCGGCGGTGGACGGGCTTAAGCCCATCGCGCACGTCGGGCAGAGCGCGCCCGACGATGACGGACATGGCGTATTCAATATAGCTCTTTTCCATTTCCGAGACGAGCTCGGAGGAAACGATATGCTGTTCGGGGAAGGCAATATCTTCCGGCTTATAATCGCGTTTGTGTGCCATTATGCCGCCTCCTTAATAATCCAGATTGACGACGTAGCGCGCCTTGGTCTCGATCCACGCGCGGCGCGGCTCGACCTCGTCGCCCATGAGAACGGTAAATATCTCATCGGCGCGCTGCGCGTCCTCGAGCGTGATGCGGCGGAGCGTCCGGCGCTCGGGGTCCATCGTCGTTTCCCAGAGCTCGTGCGGGTCCATCTCGCCGAGACCTTTGAAGCGGGAGATGTCCACCTTCGCGTCCGGGTTGTCGCCGCGCAGCTCGCGGGAGATCGCGTCGCGCTCTTCGTCGGAGTACGCCACGCGCTGCTGCTTGCCGCGGCTCAGCTTGAAGAGCGGCGGCACGGCGGAATAGACATAGCCGTTTTCAATGAGCGGCCGCATATACCGGAAGAAGAACGTGAGCAAAAGCGTCCGGATGTGCGAGCCGTCCACATCGGCATCGGCCATGATGACGATCTTATGATAGCGGAGCTTATCGATGTTGAACTCATTGCCGATGCCCGCGCCGAGCGCGACGATCAGCGGATAGAGCTTGTTGTTGCCGTAGATCTTATCGACGCGCGCCTTCTCGACGTTGAGCATCTTGCCCCACATGGCGAGAATGGCCTGGAAGCGGGAGTCGCGCCCCTGAATGGCGCTGCCCGCGGCGCTGTCGCCCTCGACGATGTAAATTTCGCAGAGGGACGGGTCGCGCTCGTTGCAGTCCTGCAGCTTATCCGGCATCTGGCCGGACTCCAGCCCGGTCTTGCGGCGGACGCTGTCGCGCGCCTTGCGCGCGGCCTCGCGCGCGCGGGAGGCGGAAATGCCTTTTTCCAAGATCTGCTTGGCAACGGCGGGGTTTTCCTCAAAGAACTGCTCGAGTTTGTCGCTCACAACGCTGTCCACCATCGTGCGGATGTCGCTGTTGCCGAGCTTGGATTTTGTCTGGCCCTCAAACTGCGGGTTTTCGAGCTTGACGGAAATGACGGCGGTGAGACCCTCGCGGCAGTCCTCGCCGGAGAGCGTCTCCTCGTCCTTCAAAATCTTTCTCGATTTGCCGTAGGCGTTGATCACGCGGGTGAGCGCCGTGCGGAAGCCGGTCTCGTGCATGCCGCCCTCAGGCGTGAGAATGTTGTTGGCGAAGGACTCGATGCGCTCATCGTAGCCGTCGTTCCACTGCATGGCGATCTCGCACATGGAGGTGTCCCGCTCGCCGGACATATAAATGACGTTCTCGTGCACCGGCGTTTTGTGGCGGTTGAGCTCGGTGACAAACTCGCGGATGCCGCCTTCGTAGCACAGCTCCTGCCGCTGCTCCTGCTCAGGGCGCTTGTCCTCCATGATGATGGTGAGACCGGCGTTCAGAAATGCCTGCTCACGCATGCGCTTGAAGAGCACGCCATAGTTATAGACCGTGTCGTCAAACATCTCGGGATCGGGATGGAAGCGCACCTGCGTGCCGTGTTTGTCGGTCTTGCCGACGATCTTCATCTCCTGCGTGATATGGCCGCGGGAGAATTTCATCTCATAGATATTGCCGTTTTTGAATACGCGCACTTCAAGCCAGTCCGAGAGCGCGTTCACCACGCTCGCGCCGACGCCGTGCAGACCGCCGGAGACCTTGTAGCCCCCGCCGCCGAACTTGCCGCCCGCGTGCAGCACCGTATAGACGACCTCGAGTGCGGGCTTGCCCGTCTGCTCCTGAATGTCCACGGGGATGCCGCGGCCGTTATCGGTCACGCAGATGCTATCGCCGTCTTCGATAGCTATCTCGATATGCGTGCAGAAGCCCGCGAGCGCCTCGTCGATGGCGTTATCCACGATCTCGTATACAAGGTGATGCAGACCGCTCGTGCTCGTCGAGCCGATGTACATGCCCGGGCGCATACGCACCGCTTCCAGACCTTCAAGGACCTGGATCTGACTGGCGTCATAGGTATTGGGATTTACTGGTGTATTTTCCGACATGGGTGTTCCTCCATGAGTTTAATCAAAGGATATATTCTCCGCGCGCTTCAAAAGCGTCGCGGTGTTGAGCTGCGATAGATAGATCCGGGTCTTTCCGTCCTCCCGGCAGACGACGAACGATTTGGGGAGATCGTCCGCCACGTTCACGACCTTGCCCGCCTTCTCCGCGGCGCGGAGCGCTTCCCGCGTGATGTGCGAGGAGCTGGCGTTATCGAGATCGCACACGGCGACGATGCTGTCGGTCCGCACGACCGTTTCCGCGCCTAAATGGAGGTACATGCTTCGTTTACCCGTCCTTTGTCCATATAAAGTACGCGACCGCCCGTCATGCGCTCTACGCTCGCCGCCTCGCAGCAGCTCACGAGCGTCTGTCCGCCGCCGATGCGGTTCAAAACAAACTCCTTCCGGGCGCTGTCGAGCTCGGACAAAACGTCATCGAGCAGCAGCACCGGCGTCTCGCCGGTCTCGGCGAGGAATATCTCCCGCTCGGCGAGCTTTAAGGAGAGCGCCGCCGTGCGTGTCTGTCCCTGGGAGGCATAGCTCCGCGCGTCCGCGCCGTTGATGGTGATCAGAAGATCGTCCTTATGCGCGCCAACGAGACAGAGACCGCTCTCGATCTCCGCGCCGCGCAGCTGGCGCTGCCGTTCGGAGACCGCCTCGTATATCTCCCGCTCCGCCGCCGCGGGGTCTTCCACGGCAGAAACGGTGGTGTAGGTGAGCGTGAGATCTTCCGTGCCGCGGGAAAATTCGCTCTGCACGCTTCGCGCGGTCTCGGCGAGCCGTCTTGCAAACGACGCGCGGTAACGGATGATCTTCGCCGAGCACATACACATTCCGTCCGAGAATACGTCCAGCGTATCGAGAAGCGAGGGCTTTTCCCGCCAGTCGCGCAGAATGCGCGTTTTATTTTCCTGCAGGCGCCGGTATTCGGCGATGAGCGCGCCGTAGCCGGGGCGGAGCTGCGTGATGGCGGCATCGAGCATCCGCCGCCGGAGCGAAGCCGCGCCGCGGATCATGGCGAGATCGTCCGGGGAGAAGAGGATCGCTTTCAGGCACTGCTCCGTCTCCCCCGCCGAGAGCTTCACGCCGTTGCGCTTCATTGTGCGCGTCCGGCCGCGGCGGAGCAATATCTCCATGCGCTGCTCTCTCTCGGACGCGAAATACTCTCCGCGCACCGCCGCCTCGTCCTTTTCAAAGGCGATGAGCTCCTTATCATAATACGTGCGGAAGCTCTTGGCGCCGGTGAGCATATATACCGCTTCGAGAAGCGTCGTTTTTCCCTGCGCGTTCGCGCCCGCGATGACGTTCACGCCCGGCGAAAATTCGCACCGGCCGCCCTGCAGCAGACGAAAATTTTCCGTCTGCACCGCATCGACGCGCATCAGCCTTCCGCGCGCAGACGCACGGGCAGGATCATGTAAAGAAAGCTGTCGCCGCCGTCCTCCGGCGTGATGATGCAGGGGGCGCTGCCGTTCACGATGTTGATGCGCAGCGTGTCGGCGGGCGCGGCCTTGAAAGCGTCCATGAGATAGCTGTTGTTGAAGCCGACGATCATGCCGCCGCCGTCGCCCTCGAGCGGGCAGCAGTCCTCCGCGCGGCCGAGCGGCGTGGCGCAGGTGATGGTGAGCATGTTTTCCCCGAACACGCACCGGAGCGGGTTTTTCGTGCGGTCGTCGATGATGAGGCTCACGCGGTCCGTGCAGCGGATGAGATCGGCGCGCTGCGCCTTGAGCTGGATGGGAAAATCGCCGGGAACGGTCTTGCGGAAGTTCAGAAATTCGCCTTCCAGACGGCGGGAGATGAGCACCGTATCTCCCACGGAGAACGAAACGTGCTTGCTGCCGACGGCGATCTTCACCGGCTCCTCGGGACTCATGCAGATCTTCTCGAGATCGGAGAGAGCAGCGCCCGGCACGATGAATTTGAGACTTTCCACATCGCACGTCTCCACCGGCTCGCGGCGGAGCGCCATGCGGTAGCCGTCTACGGCGACCATGGTCATAATGTTGTCATCGACCTCGATGAGCGCGCCGGTGTACACCGGGCGGGACTCGTTTGTGGAGATGGCGAAGCTCGTCTCGGCGATCATGCGCGCCATCGTGTCCTGCGGCAGGGAGAGATTGCTGCAGTAGTCGAGCGACGGAAGGTCGGGGAAATCGTCCGACGCCGTGCCGGAAATATTGTAATCGGCGTTGCCGCAGGCGATGTTCACGGCGTTATTCTCGTCCGAACAGACCGAAACGATACCGTCCGGCAGCTTGCGCACGATGTCGCCGAAGAGCTTGGCATTGATCACCACGCTGCCAGGCGCGGACACGTCCGCCTCAAACGTCGTATAAATGCCCTTTTTGAGATCATAGCCCGTGACGCGGACGTTGTGTCCGGCCTCGATGAGCAGACCCTCCATTGCCGGGATCGGGCTTTTGGAAGCGGCGGCGCGGCCCGCGGTGGCGACGGCGAGACTGAGCAGATATTTCTCACAGGTGAATTTCATGGCGATTCCTCCGTTTCTTCCAGAAAGAAAGATAGAATATTTTTTAGAAGCGAGTATCAGTAGAGCAAAAACTTGTGGAAAACTCCGCAAAAGCCTTGAAAATCAAGGATTTTGGATGTGGAAAACTTCAGGGGTAATTTTCCACAGTTTCCACATCGGGACGGAACAAAAAAGTTTTGAACATTTATAAACAGTTTTTCCACATACATCTTGTGGAAAACTTTATTTTTGCCGTTATGCCTTGGAATTGATGTTGTAGGTAACGTCGCGGATGACCATGGCAAACTCCTGGCTGGCCTGCATCATGTCTTCGATCTTGCGGATCGAGGCGAGCACCGTGGCGTGGTTTCGGCCCTCAAACTGCGCGCCGATATCGGTGAGCGCCATGTTCGTGAGATTCCGGCAGAGATACATGGCGACCTGCCGCGCCGTGGCGGTGTTCTTCTGGCGGGACTGCCCGCGCAGCGCCTCCTCCGAAACGGAGAAGTACCGCGCCGTTTCCGCGATGATGACATTCGGCGTGGGGACGTAGGTTCCGACGCGGATCACGTCCTTGATGGCGCGGCGGACGCTTGAAACGGTGATATCGTCCTCCAGAAGATCGCGGTAGGCGGTGAGCTTTTTCACCACGCCCTCAAGCTGGCGTATGTTCGATGTGACCGTCTCGCCGATGAACGTTACAACTTCGTCCGGCAGCACGACGCCGAACTGCGCGGCCTTGTTGCGCGTGATGGCCATGCGCGTTTCGAGATCCGGCGGCTGCACGTCCGCCATAAGGCCCCATTCGAGCCGCGTGCGGATACGGTCTTCCAGCTTGTTCATCTCCATCGGCGGGCGGTCGGACGTGACGACGATCTGCTTTCCCGCTTCATAGAGCGTGTTGAACGTGTGGAAGAACTCCTCCTGCGTCTGCTGCTTGCCGGCGATGAACTGGATATCGTCCATCAGGAGAAGATCGGCGCTGCGGTATTTGGCGCGCAGATCCTCGCCGCCGCCGACCTGGATGGCGTGGACGAGATCGTTCGTGAAATCGTCGCCCTTGACGTATACGATCTTCGCCTTCGGATTTTTCGCGTGGATCGCGCTGCCGATGGCGAGAAGAAGGTGCGTTTTGCCGAGCCCGGAGTTGCCGTAAATGAAAAGCGGGTTATAGAGCTTGCCGGGGTTTTCCGCCACGGCGATGGCCGCGGCGTGGGCGTATTTGTTCGACGGTCCCACGACGAAGTTATCGAACGTGAAGCCCGCGACCTCCGGGAGCGTATCGTCCGTTTTCGTTTCGGAGATGTAGCTGTCCAGCTCGTCCCCGGCGAGGATCGTCAGCTTAAACTCGGCGGAGAAAAGGTCGCTGAGTGCATCGATGATCGTCTGGGCAAAGCGGGACTGGATAATGTCGCGCTTGAACTCCGTGGGGGTGTGGATGACGAGCCGGTTATTCACGATCTCGACCGGCGTGCAGTCGTCAAACCAGGTGTTCAGCGCCGTGGCGGTCAGATTCTGCCCGAGAACGGCAAGAACGCTGTTCCATATGTCGTTGAGGGAATTCATTCTTTCTCTCTCCTTATGATCCGTAAAGTGCCCGGAGACACTATTATCAGCATTATAAAATTATATCACTTATCCACAATTGTGTAAAGATATATTATTATATAATGTATTATATAATATATTTTAATTATATACCATATATCGTATTTTAATTGTATTTAAAATGCATCTATTGACTATCCATGCTATTTATTATAGGATAAAAAAGGTCATCTGCACAAACAATGGTGCCCAAAAAGCAACTCTGGCAATGAGGATTTGTGTGTTTTGCTGCTTCTCTAAAATGCTCTTTCTCGTGCAGAAGCCGCTTGCCTCGGCCAACGAAACTGTGCCCGGCGAAGGACAATTCCAAGATAAGACTTGGAAGAAAGTCATCGAAGAAATTCTGACGAAAAACAATATTTCCGCAGACAAAATCGCGCTTGGCAATAAAAATATAGTAACGGAGGAAGATCCTTTTTTTAACGGCGACACCCAGGAAGGCCGGTATGCCTGCAGAAAAAGAAAGCCACGTAAGAAAGGAAGAAGAAGAATGATATCGATTATTGTTCCTTGCTACAACGAAGAGGAGGCTCTCCCGATATTCTATCAAGAATGCAGCGCGGTTCTTTCTTCCATGAATGAAGCGTACGAATTGCTCTTTGTGAACGACGGATCAAAGGATGGGACGCTTTCTATTCTCAAAGAGCTATCCGAAGCGGATGCGTGCGTGAGATATCTTTCCTTTTCCCGCAACTTCGGTAAGGAAAGTGCTATGTTTGCCGGTTTCTGCAACGCCAAGGGAGATTATGTGGCGGTGATGGATGCGGATATGCAGGATCCACCGTCCCTTCTTCCCCAAATGCTGGAGATCCTCCGTACTGGTGAATATGACAGCGTGGCTACACGCCGTGTTGACCGTGCGGGCGAACCGCCGCTCCGAAGCTGGTTCGCCCGGCAGTTTTATAAGCTTATCAACCGGATCTCCGACGCCGATATTGTAGACGGCGCACGCGATTTTCGTTTGATGCGCCGGGAAATGGTCGAAGCCATTTTATCCATGAGCGAATATAACCGCTTTTCCAAGGGCATTTTCGGCTGGGTAGGCTTTCGTACATACTGGTTGCCGTATGAAAACGTTGAGCGTGTCGCAGGGCAGACAAAATGGAGTTTCTGGAAACTTTTTAAGTACGCGGTGGACGGCATTATCAACTTTTCGCAAACTCCGCTGAGCGCTATGTTCTGGTTCGGCATGGGTATGGTGGCGGTCTCAATCCTCGTGCTGATCTTTCTGGTCGTTCGGCGTGCCGTATTCGGCGATCCGGTAGCGGGCTGGGCGTCCACGATCTGCGTCATTATTTTCATCGGCGGAATGCAGACGTTCTTTCTCGGCGTTATGGGGCAGTACATTGCCAAAACCTATATGGAGACAAAGCATCGTCCGCATTACATTGTATCCGAAACAAACGTGGAAGAGCCGCAGAAGATCCGCTAAATGGAGGGAGATACCGTGAAAGAAAAAAAGAGGTTGTGTTGGCTCCTTCCTGTGGTGATACTGCTGCTTGCAGCAGTCGGTTGGTTTTTCTGGAAGTATACCTTTGTCGACGGAACCGTCACAGCGCGCAGCGCCGATACCATCGACCTGCGCGGACGGGAGATAAGCGAGGAAAAGCTGCGGACGATAGAAAGCAGGTTTCCGGACGCGCACATTCTCTGGGACGTCAATGTCGGCGGAAATAGCTTCGACGGAGAGAGCGAAAGCATCGTAACGGCGGATTTCACCACGGAGGACATTCCGTCTTTTGCACGGCTGAAAAATCTCAAAGAAGCTGATGTGAGCGCCTGCAGCGATTTTTCCGCCATTCTCGCGCTGCAAAATGCCTTGCCCGAAGTGCGGGTACACTGGACAGTCCCTCTCGGCGAGAAAAGCTTCGACGGGGAAAGCGAGAGCGTTGCGGTTCAAGACGCTTCGGCGGACATGCTCCGCGCCGCGATTACCCGTTTGCCGAAGCTCCGAACGCTCGTTCTCACGGACAGCACGCTTTCGCCTGCCGATCAGCTCGCCCTTACAGAAGAATTTCCGTCCATGCTCTTTTCCTGGGACGTGACGCTCGCAGGCCGCACTATACCCAGCGATGTCACGGCGCTCGATTTTACCGGCACGCCGCTCACAGAAGAGAATCTCTCCGAGCTTTCTGCGGCGCTACCGCTTTTTTCAAACGCGGAGAGCGTCAAGCTCACGGACTGCGGTCTTTCCGAACACATGCTGCGTGATTTTTCTGCGGCGCACCCAAATCTTCTTACCGAATGGGAAACGCAGCTCTTCGGCGTGAGATTCTCGACCGCCGCCGAGGAGATCGATTTTTCGGATGTCCCTCTCACCGTGGAGGACGCAGCGCAGATCGAGGACATGCTTCCCTATCTGCCGAAACTTAAAAAGGTCGTGATGCTGCGCTGCGGCATATCGGACGAGGATATGGATGCGATCGATCTCCGGCACGAGGACGTGCAGTTCGTGTGGATGGTGCAGGTCCGCCGTTGGGGCCTTCGCACGGACCGGACGTATTTCACAGTATACAACAACGATTATGAATTCCCGGAGGATAACCATTCCTTTGCCGCTCTCCGATACTGCCGCGATATGATCGCCATCGATCTCGGCCATCAGAAGTTTTACGACGATCCCGACATGTTTGAAAACTTCCCGGATCTCCGGTATCTTGTCGTGAGCAACAGTCAGTATGAATCGCTGCCCGCGCTGAAATATCTCAAGAACCTTGTGATGCTCGAAATGTTCTGGACGAACACCTCGGACATAACGCCGCTCCGGGAGCTGACGAATCTGCGCCATCTGAACATCACCTACAAGCGCGTGCGCGACGCGGAGGCCGATCTGGACACGCTCATGCACATGACGTGGCTTGAAAGGCTCTGGATCAGCTACAACATGTACCGCGACGATCAGATCGAGGCGCTCAAGGCGGCGCTGCCGGATACGCAGGTGCAGGTCATCTATACGACCGACTGCGTTTCGCAGGGCTGGCGCAACGGCTCGGAGGAGTATTTCAATATGCGCGACGCGCTGCATATGTACTATCTTGACGATGACAGCAACCATGTCTATATCAATCCGTATACCAACCAGCCGAGCCAGTACGACGATACCGACCCGTTCCGGTAAATACAAGGAGTAATTATGAAAAATCTTGGAAAATATCTGGACGAAAGATCGCTGCCGCGTCTTGGCGTGCTGCTGTGCTTCAGCGCGGTGTTCATGCTGTTCGCCTCACCCTACACGACGCCGCTCAACGCTTACTACGGCTACGATTCCGCGGTGTTCATGTCGTTCGGCAAGGGCATCACGCACGGGCTGCGGCTCTATCTTGATCTTTACGACAACAAGGGGCCGATGATCTTTTATTTCAACGCCCTCGGCTATCTGCTCGGCGGGCGCATGGGTCTTTGGATATTGCAGGTCGTATTCATGACGTTCGCCTTTGAGCTTTCTTACCGGACGGCGCGCCTATTCACCGGAAGGGGGACGGCGTGGCTTTCGGTGCTTGTGCTGCTGTTCCTCTACTGCGGCACGGTCGGCGAGGGAAACATGACCGAGGAATGGTCGCTCGTGTTTTCGCTGCTGCCGCTGTGGCTCTCGCTCCGGTTTATCAAGACCGGCACTCCGGCGTACCATCATCCGAAATGGTACAGCGTGATCTACGGCGTCTGCTTCGGCGTGAATTTCATGATGCGCGCGACGAATGCCGCCATCGTCTGCGGCGTGCTGCTTGCATTCGCTGTGCTGCTCTGCCGGGAGAAAAAATTCGGAGCGCTGCTGCTGCACAGCGTGCTCGTGCTCTGCGGCGCGGCGCTCGTCGTCGGGCCGTTCGCTCTGTATTTTGCGCGGATCGGCGCGTTCGACCGGTTTATGTATGCGAGCTTCCTTCATAACTTCCACTACGCCGCCGGCGGCGCCGCCGCCAAGACGGCGAAGGACTGGCTGATGTATTTTGCCCGCGTGTCCATGGTGCCGGTCGTGATATACTTCGCCGTGCGCCAGATGAAAAAAGGCGCCCTGCCGCTCGGCAGCGCGCTCGTGCTCATTTTCTCCTGCGTGTTCGGCGCGGCGGTCGCCGTGCTCGGATACAGCTACAAGCATTATTTTCTTATCCTCACCCCGGCGCTCGTGCCGGGCGTCGCCGTGTGCGCCGAGGGCATCCGCTCCATGGCGGCCGGAAAGAAAGCGGCGGAGCGCTTGTGCGCGGCGGTGCTCGTGTTCTGTCTGCTGCCCTATGCGCCGCAGGCGGCCGTCCACGCCGGTAAAAGCATCCTCTTCAATTTCTGCGGGTATCTGGACAGCGAGAAGGAGGCTATGAGCGAGATACGCGCGTGCATCGACGCCGATCCCGGCGAGGTGCTCGCATACGATATGCGCGCAAACGTATATCTCTATCTGGATGTGGATCCTTGCTTCTGCCACGCCATGACGCAGGATTGGATGAGTCAGGATTCACCGTTTATTGCCAAGGAGCTGGACGAATATCTGCGCGAAACGCCGCCGAAGTGGATCGTGTCCGACGCCTCCGAAAACATGCGCGAACGGCTGGAAAACACTTACGGCTACACGCTGTTCCGCGTGTGGGACAAGGGTGGCTGCCCTGCGCTATATCTCCATGAATGAGTCCGGCAGCGCTTTACACACATTTTACAACGCCGCGGTAACGGATTTTACACCCTTACCGTAGAATACTCCCCGACAAGAAAGTTGGGGAGTTTTTCTTATTTATGAAGAAAAAGGTTTTGGAAAATATCGTAAAATGGATCTTCCTTCTCTGCGGCATCGCGGCGGTGGGATTCGTGCTGTGCATCTGCCTGTATCTTGTGATCTCCGGCGTACCGGCGATCCGGGAGATCGGGCTTTGGAATTTTCTTTTCGGCGAGACGTGGAACGCGCCGACGAATGAATTCGGTATATTGCCGTTCATCCTCACGAGCATTTACGGCACGGCGGGCGCGCTGCTCCTCGGCGTACCGCTCGGCCTTTTCACGGCGGTATTTCTCGCCAAGGCCGCCCCGCCGCGCATTGCCGCCGCAGCGCGCAGCTGCGTGGCGCTGCTCGCGGGTGTCCCCTCGGTCGTGTACGGTCTTGTGGGCATGACGGTGCTCGTGCCGTTTGTGCAGAAAACGTTCTCCCTCTCCTCCGGCGCGTGCCTGTTCACGGCCATTCTCGTGCTGACGGTGATGATCCTGCCGTACATCGTGTCCGTTTCGGAAACGGCGCTGCGGGCCGTGCCGCGCGAATACGAGGAAGCCTCTCTCGCGCTCGGCGCAACAAAGGCGGAAACGTGGTTTCTCGTTTCGCTCAGGGCGGCGAAAAGCGGCGTGATCGCCTCCGTTATCCAGGGCACGGGCCGCGCCGTCGGCGAAGCGATGGCGATACTGATGGTGGCGGGCAACGTGGCGAATACGCCGTCGCTCTTTGCCTCCGTCCGGTTTCTTACGACCGCCATCGTCTCCGAAATGTCCTACGCCGCCTACGGCTCCCTGCAGCGCGACGCGCTCTTCTCCGTGGGTCTGGTGCTGTTCCTCTTCATTCTTCTCATCAACGCCGCGCTGCGGCTTCTCGGCGAAAGGAGCGCCAAGGCATGAGAAAGCTCCGGGAAATTTTTCTGAAAGCAGCCCTTATCGCCGCGGCGGTGATAACAGGCGGTATTCTTCTCTTCCTGATCGGGATCATTTTAAAGCGCGGTCTGCCGCAGCTGAGCTGGTCGTTCCTCACGACGGCGACGAGCTATCTCGCCGGAACGACCGGCATCCTCCCCAACATCTGCAACACGCTCTATCTCATTCTCATCGCCATGGGCGCGGCGCTTCCGCTCGGCGTCGGCGCGGCGGTGTACATCACCGAATACGCGGAAAATCCCCGCGTCGTGCGGCTCATCAGCTTTGCCGCCGAAACGCTCACGGGTATCCCGTCCATCCTCTTCGGTCTCATCGGCATGCTGTTCTTCATCAAGCTCGGCGCCCTCAGGCAGGGCGTTCTTGCCGGCGGCCTCACGCTCGCGCTCATGGTGCTCCCCACGGTCATGGCGAACACGCGCGAGAGCCTGCTCGCCGTGCCGAGAGCTTACCGCGAGGGCGCTCTCGCGCTCGGCAGCGGCAAGTGGCACATGGTGCGCACCGTCGTGCTGCCGAACGCCGTGGACGGCATCGTGACCGGCTGCATCCTCTCCGTCGGCCGTATCACCGGCGAGAGCGCGGCGCTTCTCTTCACCGCGGGCTTCGGTCTGCGGCTGCTGGGATTCAAGGCGGCGCTCGAATCCTCCTCGGCGTCGCTTTCCGTGGCGCTGTATCTCTACGCAAGCGAGCAGGGCAAGTTTGATATCGCCTTCGGCATTGCGGCGGTGCTGCTCGTGCTGACGCTCGCGCTCAATCTTCTCGCCTCGCTCACGGCGCGCAAGGCCGGAAAGGAACGGTAAAAATTATGGAACCCATTCTGCAGACCAAAAAGCTCGACCTGCGCTACGGCGCATTTCAGGCGCTCTACGGCATCGATACGGACATTTTTCCCAACGAGATCACGGCGCTCATCGGCCCCTCGGGCTGCGGCAAGTCCACGTATCTCAAAACGATCAACCGCATGAACGATCTTGTGCCGGGCTGCAAAATTGACGGCGCGGTGCTCTTCCACGGCCACAACGTTTACGGCGACAAGATCGACGTTACGGAGCTTCGCAGCCGCATCGGCATGGTGTTCCAGAAGCCGAACCCGTTCCCGATGAGCATTTACGACAACATCGCCTACGCTCCCCGGCTGCACGGCGTGCGCGGCCGCGCGGAGCTTGACGAGATCGTGGAAAGATCGCTCAAAAGCGCCGCCATCTGGGACGAGACGAAGGACAAGCTAAAAAAGAGCGCGCTCGGTCTCTCCGGCGGACAGCAGCAGAGACTGTGCATCGCCCGCGCGCTGGCCGCCGAGCCGGAGGTGCTGCTGATGGACGAGCCGACGAGCGCGCTCGATCCGATCTCCACCGGGCGCATCGAAGAGCTGGCGCTCGAGCTCAAAAAGACGTACACCATCGTCATCGTCACGCACAATATGCAGCAGGCCGCGCGCATCAGCGACAAATGCGCGTTCTTCCTGGTGGGCGACCTCATCGAATTCGGCGAGACCGAGCAGGTATTCTCCATGCCGAAGGACAAGCGGACCGAGGACTACATTACGG
>ERZ772855.2974-NODE-2974-length-13460-cov-18.874748_pt1 | contig 13460 bp, 16 predicted proteins | sample MGYA00511900_ERZ772855 | MGnify/ENA primary metagenome ERZ772855 (study PRJEB29015, sample SAMEA2737701) | human gut metagenome | biome: human gut; feature: human-associated habitat; material: faeces | place: China | collected 2012 ...
AAGCCGTGTCTACTTTTTTGCCCTATTCAATTTGCGCAACTTATTGTACCTTATCGGTGCCCACGATATCTGCTTAGACTCTACCCGTATGTAGTGTTCTACCGCCTGGATAATCTCCTCTGCGTTTCGTTTTGACATAATAGTATTCCCCCTAGTGTAGTCACGAAACTTTTGTTATTTCGAGTGCTACTCTAGAGGGAGCATATCAGAGCGAGTGGAGCATTTTTTAATCGCAGTCACAATAGGTACAATGACAATCACAATCACAAGCGCAGTTACTCTCACAATTACAATCGCAGTCACAAACCCAGCAGTCACAACGTGTGAACATTTTAGTACTAATACCAGCAATTGCAACATCTAAAGGAATATTTGTTGCGTGACGCATTTCTAATATTTGTTCAATAGTCCTCTGCATATTTTCACCTCTATTTATCAATAGTTACTCTTTTATGACTATTACTTCTGCCTTTTAAGTAGTTCGTCAAATATCATCTTAAATTTGTTCCAATAATTGTCATTGTACTAAGTCCTTTTGTCTCCTATATTCTTTGTATTCGTCAAAAAATTGTGTAAACCACTGAACAAAGCAACCACCGCCACACTTTGATAGTAACTTGCAATTCTGGCAGTCCTGCGATGGCAACATGGTAAATTTTTTATATAAATTAATTACATAGTCAGAATTCCAAAAGTCAGTAAAAGATACAGCATCATTAAAGTCTACACCATATTTACCAATCCCATACCCGGCCAAATGGTTGCACAACAAAATTGATCCATCAGTATCAAAAATCAGGCCATTTCTTTTGTGGACATGACAAGTTGTAACTACTTGGCCTTTTTTCATCATCGCTTCAAATGTATTAGGTTCACACATACACAGAGGGAAAGTTTCATGAATTCTTAGCCTATCGGATAAAATATGTGTAACTGTACTATATTTTTCGGCAAAAGCATAGTCCATTTTTAATTGCAAATCCACGTTCTGTCCTTCATTTCCTTCAGAAATAATATAATTGCAATATGCCATAAAAATCGTCTTGCTTATACTATTATCAATCAATGTCTGTGCGAATAAATCTAAACTCGTAATATTTTCTTGGGTCAAAACATAGGACAAGGAATAGCTAAGGCCGAGTTCATTGCAGTTATTTATTCCAGAAATAAGAGAAGTAAATCCCGTAGTTCCACAATCAGCCAGATAGTCTTCATCTGAAGCACCTTTTATTGAGATGCCGAGATGTAGTTTAGGATAATTATACCCTTTTAGGGCAAGGCAGAAATCTCTGTTAGCTAATTTTATTCCGTTTGTCACAATAACAATGCTCACATCTTTGCTCATCAGGTATTCCAAAATTTCAAAAAAATGCGGGTATATTGTAGGTTCACCACCGATTAATTTTATATTTTTTACCCCTATTTCTACAGAGATGTCAGTCAGCCGCTTTGCAACAAAAACATCCATATTATTTGCGCTATTTGTTTCTTGTGCATAGCACCATTTGCAACCGAGGTTGCACGCACGGTTAACTGTGAGCCAAGTTGAAAAAATAGACATATCCGAACCCCTTTTCTCATTATTGCTTTAGCGTTAGTATAATGATTCCCCTGCTTGATACGATACTGGTTAGGCGCAGGCGCTTAGTTTTCTGTAAAGGGAATATATGAATAATCTGTGAAGTTTTAATTGAAACATATGTGTGAATTTCCGGGATTAAACAAATAATTATAACTTATTATATACCTTTTTTTTCTGCAAATCAATACTTGAACTGAAAAGTATGTGCAAAACAAGCATTGGTGAGGAATATGTCGAGAAATTGGTTGTGTTTCTAAACTGGTTCAACGGTCAGATCGTATCTTTTAGAGAAGTTACAAACTAACACGTGTGCCAGTTTCTGCACGCTAGGGATGTGCAAAAGTGCAAAGTGCTGTCACCCTAGTTGACAGTGGACAGTTCAGTACTTGAAAAGTACATTACAGTTGTAACTGAACTCTATGCAATCATTGAACATGAAAAACAAAGTATAGTATTGGAATTCGGGACGTTATGAATGTTACGGAGCTCCCAAGGTTAGTATTCGCTAAACCGTATATTTGAGAGGTATTGGCGAAATATGATATTTTGAAATCAAGGTAGGTAGAGATGCTTTATGAGTCTGAAGACAATCGACGTGATGTGGACATTTTCCTTACCTAAGGATGGATTATTTAAAGATTACAATAAAAATGATCAATTGATATATATGAAGTTAAGCTTTTGCGTGACAGGGTTCATTTGCTCATACATAGATCCACAAAAAAATGCGGATACATAAAAATATTTAAGCAATTAGTATGATCCGGCTTCGTATAATCCTTTTTATTATGGGCGTAACCCAGATGAGGTTCAAGCCCTTATGCTTTAAAACTTTGAATTGAAAGGAAGATTAATAATATCGTTAGAAAAGTATAGGAAAGCTGGATGGAACAATGTGCCTCAGGTCAGAGATACTCCTGAAGTATTTTGCATTGATGGCAATGCAATTGACAGGGAGCCGGAAAATGGTGGGAGAGGTCTGGACTGCAAAAAAGACATTGCCCATACGCTTTCGAGTACGGATCACCACGCGGTATTCAGCCGTCAGCGGGTAGATGTTTTTGCGGAGAGCGAAGTGGTCAGCACCGAAAGCGCCCGGCAGCACAAGGATGCTACAGATCTGGTGGCACAGCCTTATCAGAATGTAGTCGGCACACTCGTCCGGTCAGACCATAAGGGCATTGGCAATCAGTATGTCAGCAATGATAAGTGTATCGTGGCTTCCCAAAACCTGATTCGCCGTCTGACACCGCTGGAATGCGAGCGCCTGCAAGGATTTCCTGACCATTGGACAGATATTCCTGGAGCATCCGATGCGGCACGGTATAAAGCCCTTGGAAATAGCGTGGCGATTCCGTGTGTGGATTATGTTATGCGGGGTATTCTGCTTGCAATACGCAACGGGAATGCGGCATAAAGGATGCTTTTTCTCCGTTTTGCCACCTGGATATTTATGGAATTCTGTGATATGTGTTTGGAAAAAGGAGGGATACGAAATGGCAAACAAAAGACCGGATGGCGATGGCCTGGTTCGAAAAAGGAAAGATGGAAGATGGGAAGGACGGATCGTTGTCGGGCATAAAGCCAATGGTACTCCAATCTTTCGCTCCGTCTTCGCTAAAACACAGAAAATGCTGATGGAGAAACTTCATCAGCACATTGAAACATACCGGGATGTTGAACTGTCCGAGGACTGTGATATTCCCTTGGGAGAGTGGCTGGACCGATGGAAAGAAAACTATGCGGCGTATGCGGTACGGCCCAATACATTGTCTAGCTATGAAAGCATGATCGAAAACTACATCAAGCCACGCTTGGGCATGATGCGAATTTCGGATGTTACCACAGAAGATATTCAGCAGATGTACAACGGACTGAAAGAAAATGGCAGGATCAATGAGCATGATACCATGGGGTTTCAACTTGCGGATAGTTCTATTCGGAGAATTCATATGATGCTTCATGAGGCTATGGATGCGGCTGTACGGGAGCATCTGGTAGTAGACAATCCAACAAATGGTACGAGAATCCCAAAACCGAACTATCCTCCAAAGCAAATTTTGACGGAGGATCAGGTGGAAAGGTTTATGGCAGAGCTGGAGAATGACGCTGTCTGGCACGATTTTTTCTATACAGAGCTGACGACAGGGCTTCGCCGTGGAGAGATTTGCGGTCTGCAATGGCAGGACTTGGATTTTTCTACGGGGAAACTGCGAATACGCCGTGCGGTAATAGCGATGAAACATCAGCCATGCTGTGTAGGCGAAACGAAGACCGACGCGGGCAGGCGTACCATTACATTACCTCCCCATACTTTGGAGTTACTTAAAAACCGAAAGAAAACATCCTATAGTCAGTGGATTTTTCCCAATCCTGTTCGTCCGGAAGCACCAATGGCACCCTCTACTCCCTATCATCAAATGAAAAGGTTACTCAAGCAGGCAGGGTTGCCGTCTATTCGCTTCCATGATTTGCGCCACCCGTATGTCAAGCCCACGACAAAAAATTTATAACTTTTTTTGCAGTTTTTCGGGCAGCTTCATAGCTGCCCATAGCTGTTTCAAATGGGTGTTCACGGTTATACTTCCTTTTCGGATTCCTTAGTTTCTAAGAAATCCTGTGTTGCATATTCAATCTCAATCCGATCTCCTGGAAAGACGTAAACTTTATTGATAAGCCGGTCAATCAGAGCTTTTGTCAGCATGTTGGCGTTTCCGACTTTCTGCACAATTTCCTGTTGTTTCAGCTTAATCTCATAATCACTTTTTATCTGCTTTGTCTGTGCAGTGATGACAGCATGAACATTTTTGGCTTGTACCAGTTCCGTGTCATAAACCGCTTTTCGTGTCCGATAGGTTTCCAAATCAATCTCTCCGAGTGCATACTGCTCATAAAGATACCGCTTGCTATCTTGAATAGAACGGAGTTTTTCTTCATGTTCGGCCTGCTGGACTGTCTGCAAATCCAATTTATCCTTATTGCTATCAATTCCCAATGCCGGACACATTTGAGCCCGAATTGTTTCAAATACAACCTGCTCCAGATCTGCCATCTTTATGCGCACACCATGACAAGGAAGCGTTTCAGCCACCTCGGAATGACGGCAATAAAACCACGCACCATTTCGTAGAGACATTGCATGATCGCAGCATCCGCAGAATACCTTACCACGGAGCAGATAATCACGCGGCTTTTTATTTGACAGAGAGAAACGCTTAATTGAAGCATTGGCTCTCTCAAATAGATCCACACTTACAATAGCCGGATGATGGTTCGGGATTTTGAACCACTCACTTTCATCCTTTAACTGTGTATGTCGGCTGCCAATCTCTTTTACCTTTCTCTTGCCAATTACATAGGTACCGATATATCTTTGATCTTCTAAAATACGCAGAACCGTTGATGTACTCCAAACGCCGTTTGTTCGGGAAACATTGTAATAGGCCTTGCCTTTAAGTTTGCGATATTCCCCAGGGGTGGGGATATTCATGGCATACAATTTTCTTGTGATCTCGGCTGCGGTGTTGCCTTCAGACGCCCATTGAAATATCATCTGCACATTCGGGGCAACATCCTCGTCCGGTTCCATACGTCCGTCTGCACTCTTGCGATAGCCGTAAGGACAGATGACACTCTGATATTCCCCACGACGCATCTTTGCGTATTTTGCACTTTGGATTTTCATGGACATATCCCGGCTATACCACTCGCTGATAAGATACTTGAAAGCAATATCAATCCCTCCGGTATCACCTTTGAAATTAGCTGTGTCAAAATCATCACTGACGGAAATAAAACGGGTGTGATAAAGAGGAAATACCCGCTCAATAAAATAGCCGGTTTCAATGCTGTTACGTCCAAATCGGGAAAGGTCTTTTACAATAATACAGTTGATTTTTCCGGCCTGAACCATTGTTAAAAGTTCCTGCACCGCCGGACGCTCAAAGTTTGTCCCCGTATGACCGTTGTCAATAAATTCCAAAATCTCGCTGTCATCCCATTCCGGCAGAGACATAGCTTTTTCACGAAGAATCAGTTTTTGATTTGGTATGCTCAAACTTTCAGTTTTGAAATCTTCCACAGAAAGACGGATATAAAGGGCAATCACATAGTTGCGCACGGTTCCACCGCCTTTCCCTGAAATTCATTTTTGAAACGGAAGGTCACATGAATATTCCGCTCGTGGTCTATCTCAATTCGTTCAATGAGCCGTTCGATCAGTTCTACAGTCAGTACGTGATCCTGTGCCAGTGTTTTTGCATCCTTTTCCATTGCACGGTATCTGGCAAGCTGGTTGTCCAGAGAGTCCATAGATTTTTCAAATACTTCAATCTCACCAGACAGAGCATTGATAGCATGTTCATAATCCGCTTTCAATTCAAAGTATTCGTCATTTGTCAAAATACCCTGCACAAAATTTTCATATAGGCCACGGATCAGCCGGCGTGTTTTTTCAATTTCCTGCCGTTTGGCCGACATCTGAATTTTCAGCTTATCTTTTTCCTGTTTTTGTCTTGTCTCCAACTGAAAGAGTGGCAGCGACATTCCCAGCGCAACTGTCAGCTCTTTTTCAAGAATAGCCGTAACAGTAGAAATCAGTTCTTTCTCTTGTATCATCGCACCTTTGCAGCTATCTTTTTCTACCCGGCTGTTTGTAAGGCAGTGGAACCAGTAAGTGTCGGGTCCTTTCCGGCGCTCGGCGCGTTGCCTGTGAAGGCTTCTGCCACAATCAGCACAGAACACTTTACCTTTGAAAATGTTTGGTGTGTAGGGACGTTTTGGAGTTGCTTTGCTTTCTTCACAGATCTGTTTTCTGTATTCCTGAACTGCATTAAACAACTCATGGCTGATGATCGGTTCATGGGTGCATTTTGCAATAATCAGATTATCTTCTCCAGCCTTGACCTGCTGATGATCTACAATCTTTGTTTTTCCTTGCACCAGATCGCCTGTATAAACTTCGCTTTCTAAGATTTTCATCACTGTGCGGGTCTGCCATTTGCCACTTCCGATCAGTCCCGGACTGGTAATCTCGCCAGTGGTCTTTTTATAATGGCTCGGTGCCGGAATTCCCATCTCATTTAGATTGCGGACAATCCGGTTCAGTGCCACATGCTCATGTGCCCATTCAAAAATCTGTTTTACCACAGGGGCAGTATTTTCATCAATCAGAAGTTTATGGCAATTATCCGGGTCTTTCCTGTAACCGTAAGGCGCCCGTGCACCAATATAGTCGCCATCTTTCATAGCCTGCCGCGCCTGTGCTTTGATTTTTCGTCCAATGTCCAGAGCATAGGCTTCATTGATCATATTTTTCAAAGGCAGCATGATACCACCATGAAGATTTCCGGAATCCGCTGTGTCAAACTGATCCGTAACAGCAATGAAGCGAACATTATGAGCATGGAAATACTGTTCGATATAATAACCTGTGTCAATAGAATTTCGCCCTAATCGGGAAAGATCCTTAACAATCACACAGTTAATGTGGCCTGCTTCAATATCAGATAGCATTTGCTGAAATCCAGGGCGGTGAAAATTTGTCCCTGTCGCTCCGTTGTCGATATAAGTATCATACACAACGAAGTCCGGTTTATCCGAAAGAAAGTCATTCAGTACCAGTTTTTGGTTTTCTACTGAGCAACCCCGCTTTTTGTTATCCTCCACAGAAAGACGGATATACAGAGCCACATGTACATACAAAGATGGTGCCGGCATAGGAGCTGCCGTCTGTTTTCTGCTTTTTCTTGCCATTTAGCTCACCATCCTTTCTTCATTTTTTGTAGCAATCTGTTCAGCCAAAGAGATTGCTTTCTGATATTCATCCTGGTAATTAAATTCAATATGCAGTTCATCTTTACCCATTACCCGTATGCTTCGGATAAGCTGCATGACTGCCCGGCGGTCAATATCCTCCATAGTAGAAAATTTCATAAAATGGTTGATCCAACGGTTTCGTTCGCTTCGGTTTTCCAATACATCTGTAAGTTTATCGTTCCATTCAGCGATTGCCTTTTGGAACAGTTCAATATCTGCATTGTATTTTCGCTTATAAGAGAGAAATTCTTCCTTTGTCAGAATTCCACTCACCAGATTTTCATAGAGTTTTGCCTTAAAGCCCTCGGTCTGTGCCACACGCTTTTCATTTACTCTGATCTGTGCGGCATATTCCTGCGCCAATTCCCGGTTGATCCGTTCCTGACTGATACTGGACAGCAGGGCATCCAGAGAAGCAACATTTTCAATATGTCCTTTCAAACTGTCCTGCACACATTCAATCAGATCCGACTCTTTCAGCATGACCGACGATGTGCAGCCATTCTTTTTGCCGGTCGGGCAGTAATAATAGTGATACTCTTTGTCTTTATAGCGGTTCGTCTTGCGGGTCATACGGCAGCCACAGCATCCGCAGATCAAAATACCGGAAAACAGGTAAACCTTATCCGATTTGGGAGAAGTCCTTGTGTCAATCCTGCGGAGCCGTTGCACCAGATCAAAATCGTGCTTTTGTATGATCGCTTCATGGGTTCCCTCCACACGAATCCATTCCGAAGAAGGTTTGTCCTCACGCTCTTTTAATTTGAAATGGGGCGTTGTCTGTTTGCCCTGGACCAGTGTTCCGGTGTAAGTTTCATCCTGCAAAATGCGGATGATTGTAGTTGCAGACCATTTGCAATCCTTTCGGTCTGTATAGCCACCTTTTGCATGAGGCATTCCGTGATTGCGCTTATACGCTAAAGGCGAAAGAATTCCTAATCGGTTCAGTTCATCCGCTATATGGGAAGCGCTGAATCCCTCCAGCCGTTTTCTGAAAATATCCCTCACAACATTAGCAGCATATTCGTCTACTTCCAAGCTCTTGTGTTTATCGCCGACTTTCACATAACCATAAATGGTAAAAGCACCTACAAAATCCCCGCTGCGCCGTTTTACTTCCAGGGCGCTCCGTGTCTTAACGGAAATATCCCGACAGTAAGCCTCATTCATAATGTTTTTGACAGAAACCGTGAGATCATCGGCAGCGTCATTTTCCGTGTCCACATTATCGTTAATTGCGATAAAACGCACTCCATAGGCTGGAAATACCCTGCGCATATAACGGCCTGTTTCTATGTACTCACGACCTAAGCGGGAGAGGTCTTTGACAATCACGCAGTTAGCTTCGCCTTGTTCGATCATCCGCATCATTTCCTGAAATGCCGGGCGATCAAACAAAACACCACTATAACCATCGTCAATTTTTTCTGCCACAACCTCAATTTCCGGGTGTCGGGCTATGTAGTCATCGATCAGGCGCCGCTGGTTAGCAACGCTGTCACTTTCTACTGTTTTATCATCCGTATAAGAAAGACGGATGTACTTAATCGCTTTGTAAACCTGCATAAAAAAACACTCCTTTCGTTGCACAGAAAAATCCCCGCAATTCAAGAAGTGTGGTTATGCCATATTCAATTCCTTTTCCGATTCTTATTCTACCATGCTTTTACGGAAAAGTCAGCCCCTTTCTTAAAATTGCACCTATCGCAAAATACCCTTGATACATTCTTCCAGGGTAGCACCTTCAGCAGAAAAGCTGGCCTGTACAGTAAAACGCCCACACTTAAAATGGTATGGATTTTTGATTTGCTGAACGAATTCTGCAATCCGTTCATCACGGGAAAGTTCTTTGTTGACAGAGACATCCCGAATGTCTACCAGTGTACCCACTTCACTGACAATGGTATTCAATTCCATAGTATCAACTCCCTTCTGAAAACTGTGTTATCAAAACCACATGAATAGGTCGGATCTATGGTTATTACACACATAAATCCGGCCCATTATATCTGATTTCGATTTTACTGCCGTATTTGCCACGCACCCCGGCAAGTCCTTCTGTAATAAGGACGGGGCTGTTACAGGCTGCGGGTAGCGTCACCGCATCATAGTCCCGCATACGCCGCCGCTTTGCCAGAGCAAGCAAACGCCGCAGGAACTCTCCCCAAGTCTTTAGGAAGCTGTGAAGAAGTACCATTATGATCTGCGTCGTTATCGCGTCCGGCCTGCCACAGCCGGTTTCGTAGGTTGCGTTTATCGCTCGGACAGCCTGGATCCATCACCTCCTTAGGCCGCCTGTCACCGCGCCGCCCCATCTGCCGCTCGGAACACAGAATGAAGTACCTGTAACAGCGTATATTCGGTTGTCAAGGAACAAGCAAGGGGCATGGCAGACAAATTGATATTGCAGTTGGGGTGGGAGGATGTATATGCTTCCTTACCACACCCGTCCAGCTTGTCCCGCCGAATATGTCCCTCTACTATTCAGTACATTTTTAGGGGCAAAGTTGCCGTCTGTTATAAAATTTCTTTGAAATATTTTTCCAGACTACGCAATCCGGCTTCGATAGAACGGGTGATCCGGCTTTTGTGTGTTCCTTCCGCTTTGGCAATATCTGCTCTGCTCATGCCAAGAAAAAAGTGTGCATAGATTCGTTGGCGCTGCTTTACCGGAAGTTTGGAAAGACCTTTATAAATCAACTCCGTCATTTGGCGCTGTTCCCAAATTTCTGCCGGGTTAAGAGGCTTTTGCAATATCTCACGCTCAATACCTTCGTCTCGATCCAGAGAGTAAAATGCTTTATAGCGGTATGTACGAATCCGATAGGCTTCTTCCAACAACATATATTCCCGAAGCAACAAAGCAACTTCATCCGGCACCTCAACGATCATGTCCTGTGTATAATACGGGTAATAATCCCGAAGATTGATTTTCTTCATAGTAATTTCCTCCAATTTCGATGTTTGAGTTGATGGCAAAAATCGAAATCAGAGGGTGGGCTGCGGCAGCGATAAGGTCTAAGTCTCTTTCTGATTAAAAAAAGGGTACAAAAAAGCGCGCCCGTACAAAGAACAGGCGCGCCAAAGCAGCAGTATGAAATTTTTCCGGGAGGTTGACAGCGAAAATGCTCAAACTTTGTCGAAACCAAAAACGCCGCAATCCATACGAGCTGGACTACGACGTATAGGTGACTGAATGTAAAGCAGTTTATCTGCAGATCTGTGTTGCATAGACGCATAGGCATTTCCTCCCATCAAGGAGGAACCTGAATCGGCTGCTTGATACCTCCTTGGGAGAAAATTATATCGGTTATGTTTCCTTTATCAGTCCGCAGATATTCGCTTTTTACTCTTTATATTCGCAATTTTCTACATATTCCGCTCTTAGAATATATGCTGCAAAAAGCAAGCCCACAAGGGGAAACAACACCTTGTGGGCTCATGTTATAGATGTTCAAATTTATAGCCGATCCCGGCGACACTCTCAATATAGTTTGGAAGATCCGGTTCAAAGCGCAACTTCTTACGCAGCTTACTTATATGATTATGAATCGCTTTTCTCGAATAGAAATCACAATCCTCTTTCCAAACCAAATCGGTAATCAGTTCGTAAGTAAAAACACGTTTGGGATTGGCAATGAGCAATGCCAGTATATCAAACTCCTTACTTGTCAGGTTGATCATCCGTTCCCTAACCCTGACAGTGCGGTGTTCCAGGCATAGATAAAGCTCGCCTTCCTGTATTTCTGTTAGAGGATTTTTCTTTGCTGCGAAGGAAGTGTGACAGGAATTGAATACCGTTCCATGACAGGCTCCTTGTTCCAAAATATATTGCATTAGAGCATTCTTTTGTTCCTCGTTAAGAAGCAGAAATAACTTTTCTCCGATCTGCTTGCCGGATTCTTCTATATCAAAAACAGCTAATGTCCCATCACATCATCACCTCCGTATTTTAATAAATTTATTGATTAGAGTTCAATTCTTGCTTTCGATGGCTTATCTTCACAATAGATAACTTTAATCGTTGTTCCCTTGTCAGGGACTTTGTTTCCTGCGCCAATCCATTTTCGGCAGATGTAATCTTTGCCGTCTATCGTATATTTGACCTTGATAGTATGCGGAAAGGCTGCGCCATCCATCGCATGAACGCGGGCAGGTTTACGATTCACTTTTAACCACCATTGTTTTATAACTGAAATTACAGTTCCCATTGTTTCTTTTTCCATAAGTTATACCTCCAATGATATTTTTGATTGATGATACCTATTTTCTATTCAGCCTTTTCTTTGTTTGTAGTAAAAGCGGAACGCTGCTGCGCCGGTGGCCGCCAACTGTACCAGAATCAGCACAGCAAACAGACCGAAGCTCTCATAGTAGAACAGTTCATCCCAAAAATATAGTCTGTTCAAATGATGCCATTTATTGTATTCTAAATTTGTAGGTAAGCTGAACGGGTAACTTACCAAGGGATAGCGGCAACAGATGTCTATCTAACCATACTACCATTGAGATCGAAAAGTATGAATTGAAGAGTACAATAATAGGGTTGATTGAGGATCAACTTTTATTTTTTGTACCTTCATGTTAGAAGCCGTTGTGGACTATTACCTAAAAATAATAGATATAACACAAAGAGAATTATTCAATCTGTCCAAGCATAACAGGAAGGAAAAGATTGAAATTCCATAGGTAGTGGCTTCGTTGACGCGACTAAGTTCAATACGGAAAAATCGGTCTGCAGGTGTGTCAAACAGAAGACACTATTTTTTTATATCTGAGACCGATTGTTTCCGATACAATTTATGGAACATTCAGCACATCATGGACAAACCAAGTCTGAGCCGTGACCATAATGGCAAATGTGCAAATAGCAAAGAGAAGTACTTCAGCCACAGCATTGACACGGCTGGATTGAAGTTGCTTTTTCAGATTGGCAGGCAAGATTCTTGACAGCAGACAATAAACTAAAAATCCAATACAGGCTCCAGCGGTATTTGTCATCAAGTCATTGATGTCGGAAGAACCCCAGCCAAACATCTGGACAATTTCAACAGCCAAAGAAAACAGAAAGCCAGTCAATGCAACCGTCTTCATGTGATGATATTTCTTGTACAGCAGCGGCAGGAAAAATCCCAACGGGACAAACAGAATAATATTCAGAATGGTATCAATTGGCCCAGTTATCATACCGATAAATGGAGTCCAAGAAATGTTCGGGCGAAAGGTCATTGTGCTTGTAAAGCCGATGCCTGTGACGGTCAAAAGTCCGAATAAATAATAACCAAAAACAAACACTGCAGCGGTATGGAGAAAACTTTGTGTTCTCCCCAATTTTTTGAGCCACAAGAAATACAGTACGAAGACTGGAACCATAAACACATACCCACTAATTGAGCGGATGAGAATATCAGAAATTGGTATCATTATTATCTCCTTGTCAAATTCAAATTTATTGCCCATTCCAGCATTGAGCATTTTCTCATAAAGCAAACAGAATACTGTCATTAGTAACGACGGTATTCCCATAATGCTAATCGTAAGTCTAATTGTTCAATGTCGATTAGACATTCACTTTTACATTTTGGACAAAAGAGAGGAAAATTTTTAAGTACGGTATCTTCCCGAATTTTGTCGCGTGTTTTATTCCCGCAGACTGGGCAGCGGATGAACTCTGTTTTCTCCATATTGTTCACTCCGAATTGCGATCATTCTTTTTCTTATCCCGATATTTCCGTATGAGTTTATTACGGATAGGAACGCCAACACCAATCAAAAGCACAACTGCCAAAATTGTGAAATCCATACAATCACCTCACATTTCCTTATTCTTCATAACCCGAATGGACAAGAAGATTGAAACCGCATACATCACGACAATAGCAAAAACCGCAAGGAAAACGAGAAGTATCGGAGAAGATTCAACGACTGAAATAATTGAGTTCCCGATAGCTGGCATTTTAGAGAGAAGAAGTAAAGTCACCAAAAAACCGGCCACTGGAATATACATAAATACCCGTCCTTTGATTGAGCCGTACTTGTAATATCCCGGAATCTGGAACAC
>ERZ772855.2988-NODE-2988-length-13405-cov-3.391161_pt1 | contig 13405 bp, 9 predicted proteins | sample MGYA00511900_ERZ772855 | MGnify/ENA primary metagenome ERZ772855 (study PRJEB29015, sample SAMEA2737701) | human gut metagenome | biome: human gut; feature: human-associated habitat; material: faeces | place: China | collected 2012 ...
CATCTCCATCTCGCGCGCCAAATACAGCCTCGACTATCCGGCAAGCTTTATGCTGGTAGCCTCTATGAACCCCTGCCCCTGTGGATACTACAACCATCCTACCAAGGCATGCGTCTGCAACCCCGGACAGGTACAACGCTACCTGAATCGCATCTCAGGACCGCTGTTAGACCGCATCGACATACAGATAGAGATCGTTCCCGTGCCATTTGAAAAGATATCGGAAAAACAGCAGGCAGAAAGCAGCGCTTCCATCCGTGAAAGAGTAATCTGTGCTAGAAAAATGCAAGAAAAAAGATTTGCCAATCATCCGGGAGTATATTGCAATGCACAAATGGAAAGCCGGTTGCTCCACCTATATGCCGAACCCGATGAACAGGGGCTCAATCTACTGCGCAATGCCATGACACGACTCAACCTGTCGGCTCGTGCCTACGACCGTATCTTAAAAGTGGCAAGAACCATTGCAGATCTCGACCACAGCGAACAAGTAACGTCCATCCATTTGGCAGAAGCCATCAGTTACAGAAATCTAGACAGGGAGAGCTGGGCAGGTTAAGTCTGCCACAGCCCTTTCATAATAGAATAGAATGGATAGTTTAGTTTTATTTCTTGGATTATTTCTTCTTCGACGAAAGTTTCACCTCAGTCTTCAGTTCATAAGCTCCCGTATACCAGCTTCCGCCTTTTTTTATTTGGGACTTTTCCATTTGATCCACCCCTAGAGTAACAGATTCAAATTCTCCCCCATTCTCCTCTCCATCCACATCATGGAAAAGCACTTCCTGACTGCCTATGCTGAAAGTATGCGCCTTGTCACTCTCGAACTCACCTTTTACATCCGTATACACAGTATCATAATCCGACACATAGTCCTTCTCACCCTTCACAAAAACAGCATCCAAGTCCTTTACCACCACCTGTACCCCTTTTATCGGCTTCCCGGTTTGGTCAAGTACTTTTCCTTTCACCTGATAATCCGCCGAGGGAGTCCCATATTCACATAACTCATTACCGGGACCATCACTATCACAAGCAGTAAAGCCCAGCAATACCAATACGCCGGATAACAGCTTACGCACCGCGATTTTCTTTTTCGTGTTCATATTTTCTAGTTTTATAATGTTTGCAACCTCTTATAATGGCAAAACAGCAAATCTCCCTTCCCGTCACGCAGATGCATGCCGTTTCCTTTGCAATAACGGAAAAACTCACAGTCGGCACACTCCCCTTTGCGCATCCACTCGCGGTCACGATAAGGCTGATATTTGTTATTCCACACCTCCATAAAGTCATCCTTATAAATATTGCCTTGATGATAGTCGGCACGGATGCTGGGACAAGCAGAAATAGCACCGTCCACCAAAACAGACCCTACCGATACCCCTGCCTGACAATGGAAGAAATGATCGCGCACATCTCCCTCATAGTTTCCGAGGAAACCTTCACAGCCATAAGCCGTCTTTATCCTTCCCTCCTTGCGCGTACGTTTGATAAACTCCATCACCCCGCGAAAATCCCTGTTCGACAATTGCAGTTCCGGATCTTTTGCCGCACGGCCGACAGGAAACACAGTGAAAAGCCGCCAGCGTTTCACTCCCAAACTCAGCAAAAATTCCTTCATCTCCTCCAGACGCATATAACTATGTTTGTTGACACAAGTCACCACATCAAACACAAATCCGGGTTCTTCCGCCATCATCTTTATTGCCTCCACCGCACGTTCAAAGCTCTGTGGATTTCCCCTCATCCAGTTATGATCTGCCGCAAATCCGTCAAGGCTGACCGTTGCCGTATGCAATCCCGATGCCAGTAAACGACGAAAACGTTCGCGCGTCATATAAAGTCCGTTGGTCACCATCCCCCATGGGAATCCTTTATCATATATAGCCTTCCCACACTCCTCCAAATCCTCTCGCATCAACGGTTCGCCGCCTGTAATAATGACAAATACCTTATGCGGATCTGTAGATGCCGCCACGCTGTCAAGCACTTTCAGAAAGTCTTCTTTCGGCATGTCAGGGTGTCCGGCTATCTTCTTGCAGTCACTTCCGCAATGCCGGCAATGCAAGTTACAGCGCAACGTACATTCCCAAAACAATTGCTTCAACGGATGTTCTTTCAGCAAATCATTATTCAGCTTCCGGGCTATTTCCAGACCGATGCGATGTCTCAGAGTTAGTGGTTCATTCTTCATTTTTCTTATCTTTCGGCAAACAAAAACATTTTCGTTTTACTTATAAAATGTCAATTTAACTAAAATACTGCATCAAAAGAAAAATATTTTACCCTTTAAATGAAATATCCCTTATTTCCTTATATTTCCTTCCACTTTCCTCCCTGCTTCTACCCCCTTTGAACATTCAACTTCCATCTTTCAACTGCCGGGAGATAAATATCAATGCTTGAAAGACAGACATATTCAACAAATAATAGTAGCTTTGCCACTAATAAATACCAAATGAGAAAAACAATACTCATATTACTATCCATACTCACCTTTTACGGATGCCGATATAATGTACCTCCATCCGTAAAAGAAGCCTTATCCACAGCCGAAGCCTACATGGAAGAAAACCCGGACAGCGCTTTACATATACTTCAAAATATCAGTCACCCCGAAAACTTGCGTAGCCAAGCCCGGGCGGATTATGCTTTGCTTTACACACAAGCCTGTGATAAGACTCATCTTCTTCCTCCGACAGATTCGTTGGTACAAACAGCCGTGAACTATTACAAAAAAGAGAAGAACAGCATCAATGCCGCCAAAAGCTATTTTTACTTAGGGCGCTTAAAGCGGAACCTCAGACAAGATACACTTGCCATCAAAATGTTACTAACAGCGTTAAAGAAGATGCCGAAGAACAACAAGAGCAAACTACTGATGCAAATCTATTTTGACTTAGGAGCGATATACAAAAAGCAGAATCTATATAATAAAGCCATGGATATGTACCGGGAATGCTATGCAGTGACCAAGGCCTTAGATGATTCTTCGCTCCTATTCTTTCCATGTCGGGAATTGGCACAGACACATTTATTAAAACATAAGAGCGACAGCGCTCTTTCTTATTACCAACAGGCATTGACCATCAGCCAAAAGTTTCAAAACAATTATTGGGAGGCCAACATACTCAATGACATCAGCAAAGTCTATTTACACGAAGGAGACACGCTGAAAGCCAACAACACCATAGACTTTGCCATAAGGAAAGACAGTTCTGCCACTAATATCAGTTTGAAAGGACAATTATTATATTATGGCAATCAGATGGATTCTGCCAGATTCTATTTGAAAAAAAGCTGCCTATCCGGCAACCTATACAGCAAAACTACCGGCTACCTCTATTTATATAAAGTAGAAAAGAAGGCCGGCAATCATTCGGCAGCCTATGCATACAATGATTCTTTCAACATATATCGTGACTCCATCATCAAGATACAGCAACATCAAAAGATTGAAGAGCTAAGCACACAATATGCTTTGGCCATACAGAGAAAGGAAATAGAGGCCGAAAACAGGAATATATATTATGTCGTTACAATTTGCCTGATTGTGCTTTTGCTAGGTGCTTTTGCCGTTTGCCAATATTTAAAGAAGAGAAAAAAAGATAAAGAGCTCAAGCAAGAAAAGCTGAACTCGTTGGACCAAACACAGACCATCAGCACCTTTCTAAAAGAAAAAGTAGGCGAAGAAATCCAATTGCCCGAAACGGCAACAAAGTTCAAACAAGATATTCTCCGAAATGGCATCCGGGCATTCCGGGCATCCCAGTGGGGAAAGAATTTGGAAACAGTTGAAAAAACAATTGTACCCGGCAACTATATAAAACTGTCAGAACAGGAATCACTTTACAAGGAACTGAAATTACACTTCAATGACTTCATTGCCTGCCTCAATCAGATATACCCGGACATGTCCAAAGAAGATATCTATTTCTGTATCCTGTCTGCGCTGAAATACAAGAGCCGGACCATTGTGTACTGTATGAAAACTCCTGCAGGAGCCTTACGAACCCGCAAAAGCAGATTAAAGAAAAATATGGCGGAAGAAACCTTCCGAATCATCTTCAACAAATAAAAAGTCCCCATTTCATCGAGAAAGCTATAATTACAGCATATCAACTTGTAACGCTTTTCTCTTTTTATGTAACGGTTTCAGAGCACCAACCTATTGATTTTATTCGTATGTTTGCTATCAGGGAAAAACATATAAATCAATACAATATGAAAAAGAGCTTATTATTCATTCTCTTCTGCTGCATGGGGTTTGTCGCTAAGGCACAAACCATTGAAGAAATAAAAATCCTAGACGCAAATGAGATTGTTCCCGTATGCATCTTTGATGCTCCGACAGCCTATCAAAATGGGACCACTATCAATATCCGATTAGGAGAAACAGCAACCTCCACTGTGACCGTCATTAATAAAGAGACGGGTGAGCCGGCCTATTCCATGATATATGCCGGCACTGACAACATCCTATTTGATTTAAAGGGTAAAGCGAAAGGGACGTACACTCTATTGATAAATATAGAAGGTATGAAATACACAGGAGAATTCACACTGTAACGAGTGTGTAATAAAGATATTGTTTGCAAACAAAAAGCCAAGCGATAAGGGCTGAGCATATCGCAAAGAATCAATTATACTAATACTTAGTATCATGAAAACACTTAAAGACCTTGAAAGTTTCCGCCTAGGAAAAGGACAGATGAATGCTGTGACCGGCGGATACAACTGTTATGCCACTTGGGAAGAAGGGGATGAACAGGTAATGATTGTTAAAGACGAGAAAGGTGATCCAAATGAAGCACAGAAAGTGCTGCAGAAGTCATATGCAGGTACTTCAGCAATTATAAAGTGCTACTAATCCCCTCGTTACCTGACTTGGGCAGAAAGTGAGATTATTTCATAATTCCGACCTTCCGCTCTTATACCAAGAGTTTACCCCAAAAGCCAGGAGGCACAAAGCTTTTATGGAGATGCAGCTGTAATAACATACAGCCAATCTTCCATACCAACAATCAGGAGCATTGCTATTATAACCAATGCTCCTGATTAAAACTTAATATAATAATTACTGCCATGAGACACACTTTATTTCTGATACTTATCTGGATGCCATTACTTATCTGCGCCACAGACAAGAATGTAAATATAACCATCAAACTATCTACTGAACTATCCCAAACAGAGCAATGGATTTATGCGAGCGGATATGTCGGAGCAAATGAATATGCCATTCTAGACTCTGTAAAAGTGAATAAGGGCGATACGCAGACAAAATTGTCTTTTGACATTTACGAAGGGATGAGTATATATATCTTATGCGCAGAGAAAGGACCCGTCAATCTATTCTTTGATATAGAGCCTAACACAAACTGTGAAATTGAAATTGATGAAAACATGGACGGAAGATATCCACGTCCCATGAAAGGGAATGATATGCAAAATGAACTTCTTGCATTTGATAATAAAATCCTATATATAGGAAAAAAGAGCGAAGACCAATCCCTGCCCGAAGACAGCATACGATATTATAAAGCCAAACTAACAGAGGCCTATATAAAAGAGATTCACAAGACTCAATATCCTACATTGGCATGGGTATATATTTTATGGCTGCCGGGATATGCCGAAGAACGAAGGGAAGAGGAGCCTTTCAGGTCAGTGATTCAATATGCACAACAAAAGTTTCCTAATAATGGCCTTATAGAACGCCTCTCCATAACAAGTCCAGAACCAGCAACCGCAAAAAGCAAAGCCGCATCTGAACGAATCAGAGCTCTGATAAAGAAAAGATATTATGTAGAGCCGAAAGACACAACCATGGGAGCAAAGCTGCAACTAGCATTCCCGCATATTTCAAAAAAGAAAATAAACACCGACTCCATTGCAGAAGAATATGTACTGGTAGACTTTTGGGCAAGCTGGTGTGTGCCGTGCCGCAAGGAAACACCTTTCCTGAAAATGGCAAAAGAAAGATATAAGGACAAACTGGCTGTATATGCAGTGACAATAGATGCCGATACGCTCAAATGGGAAAAAGCCATAGAGGAAGACAGCACCCGATACTTCATCCATGTGAGAGGAGTGAGTGACAGGAATGTACCCGACAAGCAGGTCAGGGCATTAAAGATTAAATCCATCCCACGGAACTTCTTGTTGGACAAAGAGAGACGCATCATTGCAAAAGACTTAAGGGGAGAGGAGCTGCTGAATGCTTTGGAACAACTGATAAAATAACATGGCGGATATAGACTACACAATGAGCATACTGCATCGATATTTGAAAGAATTGTCGATAAAAGTAAGCTATGGACGCATCAGGAAGCTGCTTGCTACCCCGATGGGATGCTCCGTCAGGGGAATAAGTGATGCACTTGACAGCCTGCATATCACACACGAAGTATATCAACTGCCGGCCACTTATTTAAGCAAGATAGAAGCGCCTTTCCTTGCATTGATGCACAACGGAAGATATTGCCTTGTAAAAAGCATACAAGAAGAAAAAACAATCTTACTATCCGACAAGGGGAAAGAAGAAAACCTCCCGACAAAACAGTTCATCGCTGCATGGAAAGGAGTCGTCCTGATAATAGACGAAACGCAGGCATCTTATCACGAACCGTATTATCAATTAAAACAAATATTGTATCTTGCGAAGAAATATAGATGCCTGTCGACCATCGGATTAGCAGGTATTATCTATCTGCTGGCCAGCCCCCGGCAAACAGGAGACCTACTTTTCAACACACTGACATGGATAGGCCTTGCCGTGTCCATCCTCATCATTTACAAAGAATCCTACAACAAAGACTTCTTGCAGCGTTTCTGCAAAATAGGCAATATCGTGGACTGTAACGAGATATTGCACTCCAAAGCCGCCAGCATCAATGGAATCATCACATTGGGAGAAATGGCCTTATTATATTACTCAACATTGTTCCTTTCTACGGCATTCCATATCCCCCTCTATTACAGCATCTGGACTTGGGCCACCTGCATTTCCATTGCATTCACCTTGTGGTCCGTCGGTTATCAGGTGATAATAGCTCGCAAACTGTGCATGTTCTGCCTGTCCATCGATATCATAATATGGTTACAGGCTCTTGTCCTGTTCTCCACTGATATGGCTGCCTGGCATTTAAACATATCATCCATCTTTGCTTTTATATTAATAGGCACACTTTGCTGCACCGCATGGTATGCGCTGAAAGAACTGCTGGACTCGGTGCGGGAAGTAGCAAAGTTGAAAGACAAAAGAGTACTTTTGCTGTCATATCCCACCCTTTTCGATACACTGCTGCAAATGGGGCATGCAGTTCCCAACGCGGAAAAGGACATGACAATTCAAAGAGAAGCACAAGGCGGCAAGCTCATACAAATTATTATAAACCCACATTGCAAACATTGTGCAAACGAGCATCAAGAATGGATGAAACCGGAAAATGCATCCATAAGGATTCTTTTCTCAATTGCTCCGCAAGATACCGTAGGCAAAGACATCGCACTGGCAATCATAACCTGCTATCTTGAACACGGATTCCAAAAGGCCATGCACCTACTGAACGAATGGTTTGAAAAGCAAAACAGTAAGTTTATAGCATACTACAAACCTATAAGACAGGCCGAACAAATGTTGGAAGCACAACAAGCTTATTGCCAACAGATTCACTTGAAACACACGCCTTTTATCACAGTCAATGAGAGGGAGATGCCTCAAGTGTACGACATAGAAGATGTACAGTATGTGTAATAAAGATATTGTCGGCAAGCATACAATAAATACAATATTATGAAGCTTAAACTTTTCTCTCTCCTCGCTTTGTGTATGTCACTATTCACAAACTTGCATGCCCAACCACCGGATACCTACGGTCACGATATTCCTGTACAAAGGAACAACAACCGACTATAAAATTGCGCAGATTGATTCCTTTGCTTTTGTCCGTTGCAACTTCGCATTGGAAGGAGGAAGTAATCCCCCTGTTCCCAAATGATTCGCCGAGCATCCATATAGATAATGATTCGTAAATAACGTTTGGAGGGACCAATCAGGCCGGACTGCAATATATACATGATAATTTCTCCGGCATTCCACTGTTTGAGCAATATACCCTGCCGATAAATAGAAAGTTTCGGGAATATATAAGCCAAGAAAAGACATTGGAATCTGTTATTGCGGAAATCAACAATACCCTCATTGAGCCACACATCAAGAGTCTGGACAGTATTGCCATAAGATACCATATCGACAGCATATTCAACAAAACGACGGCAATCAATCCCGAACTAATCAAATTCTCTTTAGCCGGCCCTTACATACACACATATATTCGCTATCATGGCGACAAAAAGAAAATGGAGACGCACGACAAAGCGATCTTCGGCCCATACATCGATAATTTTTGTGCCCCCGAAAGCCTGCAACCTTACCTGCTGGGGAGTGCAGCCATCTGTCAAATCGTATTCAACACCGGAGAAATGAATATCTATAAAGTAAAAGATTATTTAAACGAGAAAAATGCGTTGGAGAATACATTTTAAGTTCTTCGTCACTTTTGGCCGGTTTATGTTCTAATGCCCCAGACACACCTTCAAAAAGACGAGGACATCTTCTAAAAAGAGCAAGAGCTTTCTCAAAAAAATAACGACCTTTTAAAAAAAGAAAAGGAGCTTTTTTAAAAAGACAACGAACTTTTTTAAAAACATCTTGATCTTTTTGCCGCTAACGAAATTTTGTCAACCGTTATATTTCGTGGAAATACAAACCCTTTAAACATACAACATGAAAAAGCCTTTGTCAAGAGAGAAGACAAACTAATCCAATCCCGGCACAGAATATGACGGAGCCTGACACAATGACATATATACGTATAGGCTCATGCGTACGTACGTGTAGCCTGATGCGTACGTACCTGTGGCCCGATGCGTACGTACGTGTAGCCCGATGCGTACGTACACATTTTGAGGTTTTCAAAAATGCCGGCATGATTTTCATGTGGGGGCAAAAGGATCATCCCCTCATTAGGCCGGTCATACCTTCTTTTCCCTTCATCCTTACATTTTAACCAAAACATTCAGATAATCAATCTATTAAAAATGACAGGACATCCCCTCATCCTCGTTTCAGCTGTACTCTTCAACTCCCTTCAAAATCTACCTTCAGCATTTGTCTCACAGGAAGAAGTTTTACGAATGAAAGGAGGCTGAAAGGGTGGTGACAAGATGCCCATTCACTACCGGATCCCCCATCAACAGGGCGTTTCAACCGCTAATGAAAGGAGAAAAGAAAAAGCGGATTTCCGCTTGTAGCACAAAAAAAACAGTTGTTTTTTTGTGGATTCACTCATTATATGATAAGGCATTGTAGCCAGTTCGAATATTAGCTTGGTGTGACTGCCACATATCAACGGTAAAACCGGAAAGAATAAACAATAAAATCAAAACGATGAAAAGGAAAGTTACGGATATCCCGAAATCCCCGGACATCCCAACCAAAAATACAGAAAGAAATAGCCTCATATTCCATTTACTTCACTAAAAATCATTACCTTTGCACCTTACTATCAGAAATAACAAAAAGCACATACATAATATGGAAAAGAAATTCAAAAGAACCACCGTCACCTCGGCACTGCCTTATGCCAACGGTCCGGTGCACATTGGCCATTTGGCAGGTGTATATGTTCCTGCAGATATCTATGTACGCTATCTTCGCCTGAAAAAAGAAGACGTACTGTTCATCGGAGGTTCAGATGAACATGGGGTGCCCATCACCATCCGTGCCAAAAAAGAAGGAATTACCCCTCAGGATGTGGTCGACCGCTATCATACACTGATTAAAGACTCTTTTAAAGAATTCGGAATTTCTTTCGATGTTTACTCCCGTACTTCATCAAAGACACATCACGAACTGGCTTCCGAGTTTTTCAAAACGCTGTATGACAAAGGAGAATTCATCGAAAAGACATCTGAACAATATTATGATGAAGAGGCTCACCAGTTTCTGGCCGACCGATATATCACAGGTGAATGTCCCCATTGTCACGCAGAAGGTGCATACGGTGACCAATGCGAAAAGTGTGGTACTTCATTATCACCTACCGATTTGATTAATCCGAAAAGTGCCATCAGTGGCAGTAAGCCCGTGATGCGTGAAACCAAACATTGGTATTTGCCGTTGGACAAGCACGAAGGCTGGTTGCGCAAATGGATTCTGGAAGACCACAAAGAATGGCGTCCCAACGTGTACGGACAGTGCAAGAGCTGGCTGGACATGGGCTTGCAGCCGCGTGCCGTAAGCCGTGACCTGGATTGGGGTATCCCCGTTCCCGTGGAAGGAGCGGAAGGGAAAGTGCTTTATGTATGGTTTGACGCTCCTATCGGGTACATTTCAAATACCAAAGAATTACTGCCCGACAGTTGGGAAACATGGTGGAAAGACCCCGAAACACGTCTGATTCATTTCATCGGAAAAGACAATATCGTGTTCCATTGCATCGTATTTCCGGCTATGCTGAAAGCGGAAGGCAGTTACATTTTGCCCGATAATGTGCCAAGCAACGAATTCCTGAACTTGGAAGGAGATAAGATTTCCACATCCCGCAATTGGGCTGTATGGCTGCACGAATATTTACAGGACTTCCCCGGAAAGCAGGATGTGCTTCGCTATGTACTGACTGCCAATGCTCCCGAAACGAAGGACAATGACTTCACATGGAAAGACTTTCAGGCACGCAACAACAATGAGTTGGTAGCCGTGTACGGCAACTTTGTGAACCGTGCTTTGGTGCTGACTCAGAAATACTTTAACGGATGCGTTCCCGCCTGCGGAGAGTTGACAGAATATGACAAGGATACACTGAAGGAATTTGCAGATGTAAAAGCGGAAGTAGAAAAACTGCTGAATGTCTTCAAGTTCCGCGATGCTCAGAAAGAAGCAATGAATCTGGCACGTATCGGTAACAAATATCTGGCAGACACCGAACCGTGGAAACTTGCCAAGACCGATATGCCGCGCGTGGCCACTATCCTGAATATAGCATTGCAACTGGTAGCTAATCTGGCCATTGCATTCGAACCGTTCCTGCCGTTCAGCAGCGAAAAACTTCGTAAGATGTTGAATATGGATACCTTTGAATGGGAGCAGTTGGGACGTACCGACCTGTTGGCAGAAGGTCATCAACTGAATAAGGCTGAATTGCTGTTCGAGAAGATAGAAGACGAAACAATTCAGGCACAGGTAGACAAATTGTTGGCTACTAAAAAAGAGAATGAGGCTGCAAGCTATAAGGCTAATCCTATCAAACCGACTATTTCTTTTGAAGAGTTCGAGAAGTTGGATATCCGTGTAGGAACCGTACTGGAATGTGAAACAGTTCCCAAGATGAAGAAACTGCTGAAGTTCAAGATTGCCGACGGACTGGAGAACCGTACCATTGTCAGCGGTATCGCCCAGCACTACGCCCCGGAAGAACTGGTAGGAAAACAAGTGTTGTTCATAGCAAACCTGGCTCCCCGCCAATTCAAAAACGGCTTGGTAAGCGAAGGCATGATTCTAAGCGCCGAGAACTTTGACGGTTCACTGGCCGTTACCTCTCTATTAAAAGAGGTAAAACCGGGAAGTGAAGTTAAATAATCATTATAAGAAGAGATACTCTTCGTGAGGGTGTGTCAAAATGATAGGCTGATTACTTTTGGCACATCCTCATTGGTTTTCATCAGCATTGTCTTCAGACAAAGAAGCTGAAGAAGCATACCATAGGCAAAACGATAAGAACAGATTATGACAGAGCAATCTTTGAAAGACAAGACCGCAAAAGGACTTTTTTGGGGAGGACTGAGCAACGGCATGCAGCAGTTGCTCAATCTTATTTTCGGGATTGCATTAGCCCGTATCCTTGATGCCGAAGACTATGGTATGATAGGGATGCTCAGCATATTCTCACTGATTGCTTCCACCCTGCAGGAAAGCGGATTTACCGCCGCACTTGCCAATAAGAAAAATATCAGCCATGAAGACTACAATGCAGTCTTTTGGTTCAGTTTGTTTACAAGTGGGCTGCTTTACATATTATTATTTTTCTTATCCCCATACATTGCAGAGTTTTACCACACTCCGGCATTGATACCATTGGCACGGTATACTTTCCTTGGCTTTTTTATAGCCAGTCTCGGCATAGCACACAATGCCTATTTATTCCGTAATCTTAAAGTAAAACAGAAAGCTTTTATCCAACTGACCGGTCTGATACTGTCAAACATAACAGGAGTCACATTGGCTCTTTGCGGAATGGCATATTGGGGAATAGCAACACAAGGGTTGGTATACGTGACCAGCAATACCATTCTGTTTTGGCGCTATTCCGGCTGGAAACCAACGCTACATATTTCTTTCAAGCCACTGAAAAGCATGATCAACTTCAGTTGTAAGATATTAATAACCAATATATTCTCGAATATAAACAACAACATGCTGACTGTCATATTAGGTCGTTTTTACAGTCAAGAGGAAGTGGGGTATTTCAATCAAGCCAATAAATGGACATCCATGGGATATTCTACCATACTAGGTACGATAAACGGAATAGCCCAACCTGTATTGCGCAATGTGTCGGAAGATACAGAACGCCAATGCCGCGTGTTTCGCAAGATGCTCCGCTTTACAGCTTTTATATCATTCCCCGCTTTGTTCGGTCTTTCACTCATCGCTCCCGAACTCATCACAATAACCATTACAGACAAATGGAACGAAAGTGCAATCATCATGCAGATTCTTTGTATCGGAAGTGCTTTTCTTCCCATTCAGAATCTTTATTCCAACCTTGTAATCAGTAAGGGAAAATCGGATATCTTCATGTGGAATACCATTTTCCTGGGAATCATACAAATTGCAACTGCCCTGCTATGCTACCCTTATGGCATCCGAACGATGATTTTTGCCTATATCAGCATCAATATCAGTTGGCTGTTCGTGTGGCATTACTTTATATGGAAAGAGATACACCTCACTTTATGGGATGCACTAAAAGATGTCGTTCCTTTCGGAATTATTGCAGTAAGCTGCATGGGTGCTGCCTACTTTCTCACCCGATCTATCGATAACCTCTATCTAATCTTAACAGCCAAAATTGCCATTGCAGCCGGACTATACATTATAATCATGCAATTGAGCAAGTCTGCAACTTTTAAAGAAGTCATAAACTATCTGTCAAAAAAGAAATAATATTTGACTTTCTGATAAAATCTCCTTTACTTTGTAGCAAAATAGCATTTCAACAAAGAAAAGATATGGAAACAATACCTATATTCTTTACATTCGACCGTTATTATGTACTTGCAGCCTGTGTTGCTTTCCATTCTTTGTTGACTAATGCCGCACCCGAATATCAGTATC
>ERZ772855.2998-NODE-2998-length-13366-cov-8.347833_pt1 | contig 13366 bp, 4 predicted proteins | sample MGYA00511900_ERZ772855 | MGnify/ENA primary metagenome ERZ772855 (study PRJEB29015, sample SAMEA2737701) | human gut metagenome | biome: human gut; feature: human-associated habitat; material: faeces | place: China | collected 2012 ...
CCCCTACTACAGAGGTCAATGCGGCACAGAAGAACACTATACCGAATAATTTATGCCCGATTTCACCAGCTCCTAAAAGAAAAGCAGAACCAGCTGGATCCTTAGCATCTAGTACAAATCCCATAGATACCACACCAAGAACAGCTAAGAATAATAATATACGAACTAGCGCATCAACAGACATGCCCATAATAGCTGCACGACGTACATCCTTTAAATGTTCTTGACCTGTAATACCAGCATCAATAAGGCGGTGACCACCAGAGAATGTTATATATCCACCTACGGTCCCTCCAATAAGAGTTATCGTAGCAAGCCACGGATAATTCGTAGGTACTATCGCATGAGTCACTGCTGTCCCTACTGGGGGATTCGTTGAAAATGCTACATAAGCAATGAGGACGAGCATAACCGTACCGAGTACTTTAGCCGTATTATCTAGAACACCACCCATCTTCTTAGATGTAAATAGTAAGATGCCCAAAATACCACTAATAGCGGCTGCTGTTGTTGTGTCGATACCAAATATAATATTGAGGCCCATAGAAGCACCACCAATATTACCGATATTAAAGGCTAATCCACCAAGGGAAATTAAAAATGCCACTATATACCCAAGGCCTGGTAATACCTTATTCGCAATATCTTGACCGCGCATTTGGGATACACCAATAATTGTCCACACATTAAGCTGTGCAATAATAGAGAAAATAACGGATATAACGATAGCAAATGCAAAGTCTGCTTTCAACTCATTTGTAAACGCTGCTGTTTGCAACATAAAGCCAGGCCCAATAGATGACGTGGCCATTAAGAAAGCTGCCCCTAATAGGACAGAGAAACTCGCTTTACCTGTAATTGGTTTCATAGGAACCTCCACATATAATAATTAATCTATGCCATACTTAGTGCTTAAAGCTCATACTTACATGTAATACTTACTTTTAATACTTATATTTGCATTTTCTGTTGGTATTAATTAAGCATTTATTTTAATGTATTTAATAGTTTTATCGGTGCTGAAAATTCGCCACCGTTACACCAGCTTTTGTGAGCCCCTCCCGAATATACCTTGTGAAAGCTATCGCTTCAGGGTTATCACCATGAACACATACGGAGTCGGCCACAATATCAATGGTCTTCCCCGTATTAGTAACAACCTTACCCTTTGTAACCATCATGAGAACTCGGTCTAAAGCCTCTTGCGGGTCTTTGATGAAAGCACCTACTTCTGTACGAGGGACCAATGTTCCCTCCTCTGTATAGCCACGATCGGCAAACACTTCCTGTATAACAGGAATGCCTCGTCGCTGTGCCTCTTGAGCAATATAGCTACCACTCAATACCATGGCCGCGATATTAGGATTTACCGCTTGTAAACCATCTAAAATTGCATCGGCTAGTACAGGCGTAACACAGGCTGTATTGTAAAAAGCACCATGTAATTTCATATGCTGTAAAGTAATGTCATAACTATCACAAAAAGCTTGAAGTGCACCTAGTTGGTACATCATATAGGCTTTTGCCTCAGCAGGACTTACTGCCATCGCACGACGACCAAATCCCATCAAATCTGGATAACCAGGATGCGCCCCTACGGCAACTCCTTTTTCTTTACATATGCGGACAGTCGCATCCATAATAAGAGGATCTCCAGCGTGCCAACCACAAGCAATATTAGCACTTGTTACGTGATTTAATACTTCACTATCCATGCCTAATGTATAGTTACCAAAACTTTCGCCTAAATCACTATTTAAATCTACATAATGAGACATATACTATTACCTCTTCATCTTCATTTATTTTATAAATTCTATAGAATATCGAATTTAATGATACGATTATACTAAACAAATCGATACGTTAGCAATGATTTTTATCATGTATACAAAATTCTTTTATAACCAAAAAAACCACAAGATTTTAATCTTGTGGTTTGTATGTAAACTCAATTTTTTATCTGACTCTACTATATCCAGTCATAAGCTCATAAACCGTATTTTGTATATTGTCCGACTCTGTTATTTCAGAAACGGCACAAATAAAATCGGGATGCGCTTGCCAAACGATATCAGTATTTGTCGTTTTAATCCCCCCCAATAGCAACAATAGGAAACTTACTAAATTGCTTTGCCCAATATACATAAGAAATTCCTACAGGATTAGCATTGGGTTTTGTCTGTGTAGAAAAAATAGGCCCTACCCCAATATTACCTATAGTAAATGTATCCAATATATCAATTACCTCCTACAAAGCTAACGATTTCTAATCTGTCAGCAGCCGTTAATTTAGTGGTTGTATATGCTTCCTTACTAAGAATCTCTCCATTAAGCTCAACTACAAAGTGTTTACCAGAATAGCCTAATTCATCAAGAATCAAATGAAGTTGCTCACCTACAACATACTTTGGCTCTCCATTAACAATCAAATCCATAATGACCTCCCATATGAAAAAGCTTATAAAATATCAATATATTCTTCTTGTAAAGCTTTATTCATACTGCGTACAGCACAAAACTTGCCACACATCGAACAGGTTTCACTATGGTCTTCCTCCGGTGCTCTACTTTCACGAATAGAACGAGCCCGTTCAGGATCAATGGCACAAGCATATTGTGCCTTCCAATCGAGAACTTGACGTGCCTTAGCCATGGTGTCATCTATATCTCTTGCATTAGAAATACCACGAGCAATATCTGCAGCATGCGCCGCTATTTTGAAAGCCATAATTCCATCTTTTACATCATCTGCATTTGGTAAGGCTAAATGTTCCGCTGGTGTAACATAGCACAAGAATGACGCCCCATGCATACCAGCTACAGCCCCACCAATGGCAGCCGTAATATGGTCGTAGCCAGGAGCAATATCTGTTACGAGCGGCCCCAACACATAGAAGGGCGCTCCATCACACAAGGACTCTTGTATTTCCATATTCATTTGTATTTGATGTAAAGGTACATGCCCAGGTCCTTCAATCATAGCTTGTACACCATATTGTTTCGCTCGTTTTGCCAATTCACCAAGCCTTACAAGCTCTTCAATTTGGCACACATCAGTTGCATCCGCCAAGCAACCTGGACGACAAGCATCACCTAAAGACAAAGTAACATCATATTCTTTGCAAATCTTTAAAATTTCATCAAAGTATTCATAGAATGGATTTTCATGGCCTGTCATGCTCATCCATGCAAACACCAAGCTTCCTCCGCGGCTAACAATATTAAGCATCCGTTTATGATTCTTAATTTGATCTATTGTTTTTCTTGTAATACCGCTGTGAATAGTAATAAAATCTACACCATCTTGTGCGTGTAATCGGATAGTATCCAAGAAGTCTTGAGCGGTTAATTCGCCCAAATCTTTTTGATGATGGATGACACTGTCATAGATAGGTACCGTACCAATCATTACTGGCGATGTCTCGATTAATTTACGTCTAAAAATACGAGTGTCACCATGAGTGGAAAGGTCCATAATCGACTCTGCTCCAAGTCGAATAGCTCGATTAACCTTTTCAATCTCACTATCATAATCAGTGACATCTTTCGATGTACCTAAATTAACATTGACCTTTGTTCTTAAACGCTTACCAATTCCCTCAGGCGAAATGCTAGTATGCTGCTTATTACAAGGGATAACAACCTTTCCTGCTGCCACTAGGGAACGTAACACCTCTTCATCCATACGTTCTTTTTCCGCGACTACTTTCATTTCCTTCGTAACCACGCCAGCTACAGCCGATTCCAATTGTGTCATAAACATTTTTACATCCTCCTATATAAAAGACATATATAGTTAGGTATGCAAAAATGGGTATCGAACAAAATGATCGATACCCATATTAAGTATTAGCGTGCTTCCTACGCGGGCATGATCCCGATCAGGTATAAAGGTCAGGTGCTCGCAGCCCTTTCTCAGCCTATATAATAGGCTCCCTTGCATACTCACTATATAATTATGCTATTAATATTACTACTTTATTCAGATTTGTCAAATGATTATTCTGACACTTTTACGTCTATTCTTTATTTCTCAGCCTTATCTTGGTCTTTGCTATTATCGGAATCTGCTTTTTCAGAGATTACAATATGCCCATCCTTAACATCAGCAAGCAAGTGTTTAGCATCTATGTGATCCAAGTAGAAGTCAGTTACATTATCGCGGATTTCAGATTCGATAACACGACGTAATGGACGAGCGCCCATAGTTTTGTCATACCCTTGTTCCATCAACAATTCTTTAGCTGCATCTGTTACATCAAGAGTGATGTCTTTCTTAGCCAAAGTCTTATTAACTTGGTCGAGCATCAAATCTACGATTTTTTTCAAATCTTCTTTGCTTAATTGATTGAACTCGATAACTGCGTTGAAACGGTTCAAGAACTCTGGACGGAAGAATGGAGCAATGCGTTCCATTACATCTACTTTATTTTCATCATCATTGTCACTACCATAACCGAAACCTGCATTGGATGTAGCGATGATAACGGTATTTTTAAAGTTTACTGTGTTACCTTGACCATCTGTTAAGCGACCATCATCCAATACTTGAAGAAGTAATGTAATAACTTGAGGATCTGCTTTTTCGATTTCGTCGAATAATACGATGGAATAAGGATTACGACGTACGCGTTCAGTCAATGTGTTAGAGTTATCTTCGTAACCAACATAACCAGCTGTAGCACCAATTAATTTAGATACGGCTGTGCGATCACTGTATTCGGACATATCCAAACGAATGATTGCATCTTTGTTACCAAACATATCTAGAGCTAATTGTTTAGCCAATTCTGTTTTACCAACACCGGTAGGTCCTACAAATAAGAAGCTCCCAATTGGGCGGTTGCCTTCGTCAAAGCCTGCACGGTTACGACGGATTGCTTTAGATACAGCTTCTACTGCTTTATCTTGACCGATTACATGAGCTTCTAAACGAGATTTCATGTCTTTCAAGCGCTCGATATCGGATGCACCCATTTGAGATACAGGGATACCAGTCATTCTTTCAACGGCTTCTGCTACGTCGTTTACTTGAGCTACCACCTTTTGATTTTCTGTATGGTTGTCGAGCTCTGCTTGCAACTTTTGAATGCGCATTTTTTCATTGATTGCAGATTCATAGTCTTCTTTTTGAGCATATTCCTCTTGTTTTGCTTTAGCATCAGCAATATCTGCTTCCAAAGTTTTAATATCTGTTACAGGATGTTGAGACGCCAAATGAGCTGCTGTTACATCAATTAAATCAATAGCTTTATCTGGCAAGCTACGTTGTGGAATATACTGTACGGAATAATCTACAGCGGCTTTCAACACCGCATCTGGCAATTCAATGTTATGATGCGCTTCGTACAATGGACGAATGCCTTGTAAGATTTTGAAAGTATCTTCTGCAGATGGTGCATTAACCTTAACTTCATTGAAACGACGAGCAAGAGCTGCGTTTTTCATGATTGTGTTACGGTATTCATCTTGTGTTGTAGCACCTATAACTGTCATTTCACCACGGGACAAAGCAGGCTTCAAGATATCTGCCAAGCCTTTGGACCCTTGACCATCACCTGTGGACCCAGCACCCAAAATTTGGTGAATTTCATCGAAGAACAAGATAATATTCCCAGCGGCTTTTACCTCTTTAATAAGGTTTTGAATGTTTTCTTCGAAGGAACCACGATATTGAGTACCAGCTTCCAATCCGGAAATATCGATGGAAATGATTTCTTTATTTTTAATAGCTGCTGGAACATCACCATTTACAATAGCTTGTGCCAAGCCTTCTACTACTGCAGTTTTACCAACACCAGCATCACCTACAAGTACAGGATTATTTTTAGTACGACGCGCCAAGATTTCTGCGGTTTCTTGGATTTCTTTGTTACGACCAATTACAGGATCGAGTTTACCATCACGAGCTTGTTGAGTTAAGTTTGTCCCCAAACGAGCAAGGATGCCATCTTGTTTAATTTTACCTTGTTGCGCAGCTTGAGCAGCTTGCATTTCCTCATTAGATGGTAATCGACCAGTTTGACGATAAAACGCAAATTCTTCTGGAGTTACTTCGCGACCATTAATCTTATAACTACGTCGTTCTGTGGAATACCCCCCCATATTACCCATCAATTGATTAAACAAATCATTCATGCTAGAAAATTCATTACCAAAGTTGTTAAAGTTGTTGTTCATATATTTTACCCCCTCATACATCATAGAGTTTAACTATTTGACTAATACTATTTTTACTGGGTTTATTTACCCTATGACATTATAATAACCCTTAAAAGTCAAAAAGTCAATAAGTCAAAAGATAAATTTTAAAATATTTTTGACTTTATATTCTAACAACAAAAAAGGTTCCGTATTTCAGTTGAGGCTTATCGTCCATCAACTTCCTACGGAACCTTTTTTCTTTACGACATCGGATAACACTATAAGAATGTTATAGCGAAATCATCGTTTCAATTACTATATTTAATTATTAGCCTTTAGTTGCTAGTAAACTATTAACCATAGCTTTCAACGATTCGATTTCAGCTTGTTGTTTATCCAATACTTCTTTTTGTCTACTATTCTCTTGTTTCAAAGAGGTCATTTCATCCTGCATCACATAAATGGAGCTGATTGGACCGCCTTTGTAGCGTTCTGATACAGCTTTTTTAGCATCGCTGTTACCAAACTTGTGAGTATAGCCGGCATTGATCATATTATGACGTCCACCTACGGAAACACCCACGTTGAACATTGTATCTTCATTAGTATAATGAGCAAGACCTAATGCTGCTGCACTCTTACCACGATAGTTACCATATCCGGCCATCACTTGAGTTGGCTCTAATGGATCATATTGAATTGGTTTCAACGCTGACATAGCCGCCGCATGAGCGCCTACTCGTTGTGTTTCGGTTTCAACATTAGCAATTGCATTAGCAAGCTGAGCATTAGATTTTTTCAATTGACCAAGGTTAACTGCATCTGTATCTGCTGTACCAGCTGCAACGCCCTTGATTTGATTGTTGCCATTATTCAAGCCTTCAGTAGTCAAAGACACTGTACCAGCATTTGGATTTTGCGGATTAGCAGGTGTGATAGTCACGCCAGAGCCATTTACAACAGAGGTATTTCCTGCTGCATCTTTGCTCTTAATAGTGTCACCTTTCATAACAGTGGATCCGCCATTATCGTCCTTCACTTCTACACTGGACAAACCATTTAAATCTTTAGCTAATTGTACTTGTAACTTGCCGTCTTTTGCATTAACGCCGATATTGTTATCAGTCAATTTCGCTGCGTCAGCACCACCAACAATTTCGAGTTTTTCATTCAATGTCTTATCGATAACTGTATTTCCGTTATCACCAGCGAAATGTAAGCCGTCGTTCATAGTCGCTACGGTTTCTTTTACAGAATTGCCGTTAGCGTCTTTCGTTTCATAAACGATACGATCTTTACCAGCACCAGTACCTGTCAAGCCGTCAGCACCTTTAGCCGCTGTAATAGATGCATTCGCACCATCTTTACCGCGTACGCCCATAGTGCCGTCAGCACCGTTCAATACAACGCCCGGTTTATCATTTGCTACATCGCCTACGGATACACTTTCAAGGCCTGTCATGTTTTTATTCAAGGAATACGTGAAAGTTGTACCTGTTTGGTTAATAGTGAGGTTATCACCGGCACGGAATTCTACTTCCGTTTTGTCCCCCACTTTAGTGGCTGTGTTATTACCTGTTGCTTGACCTGTACCTACGGCACTGCTCTTCGCCAACCAGCCGAAGTCCGCTACCTTATCTTCTACGGCCATCACACGAGTATCTACCGCTTGAATTTGGTCTTCTGTCGCTGCTTGACCGCTCACAGGAGCCTGCCCACGAGTCCATGTCTTATTGGATAAACCATTCACAGTACCTTTGTTGTCCTTGTTAACAGTTACATCGCCCGCTTTGAGGTCTTTACCTTCTACAGTACCTTCGGATGTGATATTGCCTTTAGTCTTGATGCTACCATCAGTTCCGTCAAGAACAATATTACCATTGCCCAAGTTAACTTTATCCGCCAATTTGATATCGTAATTTGTATGACCATCAGCAGGATCTACAGTTTCTTCTAGTACCAAATTCGGAGTTTCTGTATTCTTCTTATTAACAGATACTGTCGTTTTGGATGCTGCTGCCGCTTTCTTCACATCACCGATGTTTGCCGCATTCGTATCAACATCACCACCACTCGCTACATTGGAGATAACTTTACCACCATTGTTTAAGCCTTTATCGGTAAGAGATATTTCGTTAGCACCTGGATTAATGGTCATGCCTTTAGGACCGTATTGAGTTGTATTCGTACCGTCTGTCACAGTCGTGCCTGCACCACTGATTGTGGATACTGCATTACCGTTTTTGAATTGAGCGCTAGTCAAGTCATTCAATTCTTTAGACAATTGTACATGCAACTTACCGTCTTTCGCATTAACACCGATATTGTTATCGGACAATTTCGCTGCGTCAGCGCCACCAACGATTTCGATTTTTTGATTCAATGTCTTATCGATAACTGTATTTCCGTTATCACCAGCGAAATGTAAGCCGTCGTTCATAGTCGCTACGGTTTCTTTTACAGAATTGCCGTTAGCGTCTTTCGTTTCATAAACGATACGATCTTTACCAGCACCAGTACCTGTCAAGCCGTCAGCACCTTTAGCCGCTGTAATAGATGCATTCGCACCATCTTTACCGCGTACGCCCATAGTGCCGTCAGCACCGTTCAATACAACGCCCGGTTTATCATTTGCTACATCGCCTACGGATACACTTTCAAGGCCTGTCATGTTTTTATTCAAGGAATACGTGAAAGTTGTACCTGTTTGGTTAATAGTGAGGTTATCACCGGCACGGAATTCTACTTCCGTTTTGTCCCCCACTTTAGTGGCTGTGTTATTACCTGTTGCTTGACCTGTACCTACGGCACTGCTCTTCGCCAACCAGCCGAAGTCCGCTACCTTATCTTCTACGGCCATCACACGAGTATCTACCGCTTGGATTTGGTCTTCTGTCGCTGCTTGACCGCTCACAGGAGCCTGTCCACGAGTCCAAGTCTTATTCGATAAACCGTTCACAGTACCTTTGTTGTCCTTGTTAACAGTTACATCACCCGCTTTGAGGTCTTTACCTTCTACAGTGCCTTCGGATGTAATATTACCTTTAGTCTTAACAGTACCATCTGCACCATCAAGTACAACCTTATCATTTCCTAAGTTAACTTTATTTGCCAACTTGATATCGTAATTCGTATGACCATCAGTAGGATCTACGGTTGCTTCTAGTACCAAATTCGGAGTTTCTGTATCTTTCTTATTAACAGATACTGTCGTTTTGGATGCTGCAGTCGCTTTCTTCACATCACCAATGTTCGCCGCATTAGTATCAACATCACCGCCGCTCGCTACATTGGAGATGACTTTGCCACCATTGTTTAAGCCTTTATCGGTAAGAGATATTTCATTCGCACCTGGATTAATGGTCATACCTTTAGGACCATATTGTGTTGTGTTCGTACCGTCTGTCACAGTTGTGCCTGCACCACTGATTGTGGACACTGCATTACCATTTTTGAATTGAGCGCTAGTCAAGTCATTTAATTCTTTAGACAATTGCACGTGCAACTTACCGTTTTTCGCATTAACACCGATATTGTTATCGGACAATTTCGTTGCATCAGCACCACCAACAACTTCTAGCTTTTGATTCAATGTCTTATTAATAACTTCAGGATTATTATCGCCACCGAATTGCAAACCGTCTTTTAATGTTGCTACCTGTTCTTCAGTACCAGCTGCATTAGTATAAACAATGCGATCCGCTTGGTCTGTTTCACCTACATGAGCATCACCTTTTCCAGTCCTAATAGTTGCCTTTGCACCATCCGGATTTGTAAGACCTAAACTAGTCATATCAGAGATCTCTTTATTTAAGGAGAATGTAATATCTCTACCAGTTTGGTTTACATTTAGGTTATTACCTGCTTTAAAAGTCACTGTATCAGACCCTGTTACAGTACTTGTGGAGTCACCAGAATGAGTTCCGCCATCAGCAGCAGTAGCGACATTCCATGTTGCCAAGGTCTTAACCTTCTGTTCGCCTTCCGGTGTAAGATTATCTAGCTTATTCGTTGCGGCGTTATTGATTTTAGCCTTTGTATCATCATTGATATCAACAGTTACAACCCCATCTGCAGCAGTTGTAGCAGTCGTCATAATACCATTTTTAAAGTTCAAACCTTTCTTTAATGTAACGGTCTTATCTGCACCATCATTATCCTTATAGGTCAAGTTAGTAGTCTCAGCTACTTTAGTTGGATCGATACCAACTTTGTAAGTTGCTGTATCTTTGTCCGCACTAAGCTCCGGTGTCACAGTGATCGGACCATTAGGATCCGCTGTTGCCATTGTAACAGCTTTAACAGCCTCTTGTTTAACTGCTTTTTCTGTCACGGTTACTGTTACATCATCACCAGCTGCAGAAGTCGTTACAAGGCCTGCACCTTTTACATTAAACTTCACATCACCTGTACTTAAGGATTTCTCTGTTGTACTACCAGTATTGCCACCTAAAGAGATTTTACGAGCCAAGGCTGCCGTATTAGTTGCAATATTACCTTTATTTGTGGCAATTTCTGTAGCATTTTTCGTAATATTGTCCGCATTCTTATCGATATTAGCCTTATTTTTAGCAATACCATCTTTATTTGTCGCTACTTGTGTATCAACGGCTTTCAATTGATCTTCTGTTGCCGCACGACCACTAACAGGAGTTGTAGTGCCAGGTGTCCAGGACGTATTTGTAAGCCCTTCTACCGCAGGTGTTGTCACCTTTGTCGTAGCTGTTACAGTATTAAAGTTTACATCATTTTTAGTCGCTACAGTAAATGTCTTGCCATTTTGAGTAATAGCTATATTAGAGTCATCATTAAATGTAACGGTATCTCCACCTGTTACTGTTTCAGCATTACTGTTATTAGCCTTTACCTTCCATGCAGATAAGCTCTTAACCTTTTGTTCACCATCTGATGTAAGATTATCTAGCTTATTCGTTGCAGCGTTATTAATTTTAGCCTTTGTATCATCATTGATATCAACCGTTACTACTCCATCTGCAGCAGTTGTAGCAGTCGTCATAGTACCGTTCTTAAAGTTCAAACCTTTTTTTAATGTAACGGTCTTATCTGCACCATCATTATCCTTATAGGTCAAGTTAGTAGTCTCAGCTACTTTAGTTGGATCGATACCAACTTTGTAAGTTGCTGTATCTTTGTCCGCGCTAAGCTCAGGTGTCACAGTAATCGCACCATTAGGATCCGCTGCTGCCATTGTAACCGCTTTAACAGCTTCTTGTTTAACTGCTTTTTCAGACACAGTTACGGTTACATCTTTACCAGATGCAGTAGTTTTAGCAAGACCAGCACCTTTAATATTTAAAGTACTATTAGCAAGATTAACATCACCTGTGCCGGTATCTCCAGCTACTTTCAAATTCACACTTTTTAACTGTGCCACATTTACAGCATCTGTATCAGCTGTACCAGCAGCCACACCTGTGATTTGACGTGTATTCGTCTCATTACCTACAGCAAAAGCACCTAAAGTAGATGTCAATGCTTTACCGGATAAAGCACCATATTTATCGGTTCTAGAGTCGTTTACATTATAGCCTACTACACCACTAGCTATGCTCGCTTTAGACTGTGAACCTACAGCTACACCATTCGCTACAGTAACAGTTGCACCAGTACCTAAAGCAGTCCCTTTAGTAGCAGCAGTTGTTGTAGAAGCATCCGGACCTATAGCCATAGAATCAGTTGCTTCTGCACCTTTATTAGATTTATTTCCAGCCAAATCAGATTTAATAGAAATATATTTAGATAAAGTCTTCTCAGCTATTGCATATAACTGAGAGCCATTCACCGCATCTGTAGAAGTTGCACTGACAATACCAGGAGCTACATTTTTAAGCTGACGTTCATAACCAGGAGCACCGAATGATACCACGTCACCAGGCAACACATTTTCACCACCGGCCCAGTTAACCGTATCTCCATTACTCATAGTATAGCTTGTTTGTGCTACACCCGCTGCATCAGTATTAGCACCACCACCGATTGCAATGGAGTTATCCCGATTAGCTTTTGCACCGGCACCAATAGCGATAGCGTTAACTACATTACCAGCCTTACCATCTAGGCGAGTAGCGGAATCCGCCCCCATGCCGAGAGAAAGACCCAAGTCACCAGCTTTAGTTTTCATCCCAATGGCAGTCCCTGCATGACTAGCTGTAGCGGTGATATATTGAGGCAATTGGATATTCGCCAAATCAATAGATGCCTGTCTCAATGTCCCCGTTTTAGCTTGTCCAGTGTTAATATCTGTATAAGTTACAGTTCTAGCGAATGCAACCTCTACGTCATCACCACCTACTACAATAGAGGAATCCCCACTAGCTACAGTATTACCACCGATAGCAATAGATTGAGAACCAGTCGCTTTAGCACCACTATCATCAGACGCACCCCCAATAGCAATTGCCTGATCTTCTGTTGCTCGAGAATGTCCACCGATAGAAACACTATTATTACCACTAGCAATAATCCCAGAGCCAATACCAATTGCCCTATACCCATCAACTGAAGAAGTTCTAAATTGACTGCTAGTCCCTATAACTATACTAGACATATTACTTGTAGTTGCATACTGACCGATTTTAATAGAGCCTTTGTCTGTTAGCTCCGACGGTAAAGTCGCCCCCATAACATGAGCTGCACCACCAGTTACCGTCAACACAGCAAAAACACTAGTCAATACAGCCTTTTTAGCACTATAGTTATTTGCTATCTCAGACACAACTACATAACACTCTTTGCTTTTACTCCAAATCACCTTGAAAATCTTATTCATGAAACACTCCTATTACAACTATAACCTAGATATCCATTTATAAAACCTCATACTTACATATGAAAGCTTATAATTAACCATAATATTTATAATTATATAAAATCATCAATATAACAATCAAGATAAATTCATTTTTCATTCATGCTTTATCATCATACAAAAATCCAGTGTTTATAGTATTATTTTAATTCTTTTTTAGACTTATACCATCTTATAAGTACATTATTTTACTCATTCATATATTAGTTTATGAAATTTTATTCATTTTTAATACAGGTTTATCTTTTTACAGTTTTTTTATGTGTAACTATGCTAAAAACGCAAACAAAAACGGATAGCTCATTACGAACTATCCGCTTATTTCTTTGGTGATCCAGGAGGGATTCGAACCCCCGACCCACGGCTTAGAAGGCCGTTGCTCTATCCAAC
>ERZ772855.3003-NODE-3003-length-13348-cov-3.044535_pt1 | contig 13348 bp, 10 predicted proteins | sample MGYA00511900_ERZ772855 | MGnify/ENA primary metagenome ERZ772855 (study PRJEB29015, sample SAMEA2737701) | human gut metagenome | biome: human gut; feature: human-associated habitat; material: faeces | place: China | collected 2012 ...
ATGCCGGTCCACGCGGCGTCGAGCGCGGAATTCATCGCCCGCGGCGGCCGCATCCCCGCCCCGCTCCACTCGCTGAGGAACTAATAAAGATAAAGTGATCCCGCTGCTTCGGCAGCGGGATTTTTATGCTCGAACGTTGTCTTTTTTGTGAGCATACGATATAATAAAATATTACAAAACCGTCGGTTTGTGGCACACACGGCGGACATTTGAAAGATATAGGTGAACAACATGGTAAATATCCGCAAACTGGAATCCGATCTCTGGGAATCCGCCGACCTTCTGCGCTCCGGCTCCAAGCTGACATCCAACCAGTACTGCATGCCGGTACTCGGGCTGATTTTTCTTCGATATGCCTACAGCCGGTTCAAGCTGGTGGAGGAAGAGATACTGAAGAACCGCCCGTCCCGCGGCGGCTGCGTGATGCCCGTGGAGGCCAACGATTTTGTGGCGAAAAGCGCGCTCTTTCTCCCGCGGGAAGCGCAGTACAGCTATCTGCTGAGTCTGCCGGAAAACATTGCGGAAGCCGGGATCAAGAATAAGGACGGACACACCATGAACAGCCTCGGCGAAGTGGTGAACAATGCCATGTCCCTGATCGAGGAACAGAGCGAGCAGCTCACCGGCGTGCTGCCGAAAACCTATACCGACTTTTCCGACGAGATCCTCTCCGAGCTGCTCCGCATTTTCAATAACAGCGCGCTCGACGAAGTCGGCGGCGATGTTATCGGACGTATCTACGAATACTTCCTCAATAAATTTGCCAAGAACATCGCCTCGGATGACGGTGTGTTTTTCACGCCCAAATCTCTGGTAAAAATGATCGTCAACGTGCTGGAACCCAAGGGCGGCGTGCTGCTTGACCCTGCCTGCGGCAGCGGCGGCATGTTCATCCAGTCCGGCGATTTTGTCAATCAGGCGGGCATGAACGCCAACAGCGCCATGACGTTCTATGGACAGGAAAAGGTGGAGTATAACGCGCAGCTCTGCCAGATGAACATGGCGGTGCATGGACTGACCGGCGTGATCCGCTCCGGCGACGAGGCCAACACCTTTTATCACGACGCGCACGGACTTGTCGGCAGCTGCGACTATGTGATGGCCAACCCGCCGTTCAACGTGGACAAGGTGAAAGCCGAATCGTGCGAGAGCGCCGGGCGGCTGCCGTTCGGCATGCCGGGCGTGAATAAAAACAAGGAAGTCGGCAACGCCAACTATCTCTGGATCTCCTATTTCTACAGTTATCTGAACGAGCACGGCCGCGCCGGATTCGTTATGGCGTCCTCCGCCACCGACAGCTCCGGCAAGGATCGTGATATCCGCCGGAAACTGGTGGAGACCGGCCATGTGGATGTGATGGTCAGCGTCGGCAACAACTTCTTTTATACCAAAAGTCTGCCCTGCTCGCTCTGGTTTTTCGACAAGGGCAAAACGGAGAGCATCCGGGACAAGGTGCTCTTTATCGACGCGCGGAATTATTATACGGTCGTAGACCGCACGCTGAACGAGTGGAGCGAGTGGCAGCTCAAAAACCTGAACGCGATCGTGTGGCTGTATCGGGGAGAGACGGAGAAGTACCGTAGTCTAATTACTCAGTATGAAAGTTCAATCTGGATGCTTGCAGCAGACGTCTGCGCATGCCAAATTATAGAAACAATTGAAAACCTACGAACAACAACGGATTGGAATGAAATGCCCGATAGTATTCGGAAAGAGTTTTTTAACCTTGGGGAAGAATTGATTCCTGCTATTACAGAAATTCATGTAGGAAATCTTATTGCTAAGAAAGAAAGCCTTGAAGCAATAGACGAACTAATACGAAAAGTAAGCCGATATTCCGAGCTAGCGGCATCTGCTATAGACATGCATCGCAGAGGCGATTTCTTTTCGCATTATAACTATATGGCTAAACTCGAAATCCCGCCATATAAGAAGAGCAATTCGTGGGCGAAAAACAAGAAAATAATGACAACTGTGATTCGTAATGATGCATTGGTTGTTATAGACTTACTTGAAAAGCTGAAAAAGATATTAAGTGATTATTTCTGGCTGGTAGATAAATTCGGACGTGATGGCAAATATGAAGATATTTCTGGCCTTTGCAGGGTGGCAAGCCGTGAGGAGATCGCGGAGAAAAACTATTCTCTGACGCCTGGCGCGTATGTCGGCGTTGCGGCGGTCGAGGATGACGGTGTGGATTTTGCCGAGCGCATGACGGAGATTCATCAGGAACTGCTGAAATTGCAGGCGGAATCCAACGAACTGATGCAGACTATCTCCAAGAATCTGAAGGAGATGGGGTTATGAGATTTTTAGATTATGTGTCCATCAATCCTAAGATAAGTTTGGAAAAGGAGAGGATTTACCCTTTTGTCGAAATGGGAGATGTTAGCACGAGTTTCCGTAATCCGGATAAAGTTGAATATAAAAGTTTTGATTCCGGTGTTAAGTTTGCAGACGGTGATACCGTAATAGCGAGAATTACGCCTTGCCTGCAAAATGGCAAAAGGTTTTATTGTAAGAATATTGGAAAAGGGTTTGGTTCTACCGAATATCTTGTGTTTCGCCCCAAAGATAGTAGCGTTGATAATCTTTACCTCTACTATTTCATGAACACAGATTTCATTAAAGAAAGCATGGTCAGATCAATGGTGGGGGCAACAGGTAGACAGCGAGTCAACAACGATGTATTTTCAAGATTGGATGTCACTTTTCCCAATATTGAGATCCAGCGCCGTATTGCAGAGATCCTCTCCACCTACGACGATCTCATTGAAAATAATCGAAAACAAATCAAACTATTGGAGGAAGCGGCGCAGCGGCTGTATAAGGAGTGGTTCGTAGACCTCCGTTTCCCCGGCCACGAGAACACGAAAATCACAGACGGCATCCCCGAGGGGTGGACGCGATGTGCCTTAGGTGATTTGATCGATTTCAATCCAAAGGTATCACTAAGTAAGGAACGAAAAAAACAAAGTGTGCCGATGTCGGCGCTGAGTACTTCTTCCATGACCCTTGATATGGCAGAGGTTTATACAACAGAATCAAATGCAGGAAGCAAGTTTCAAAATGGTGATACACTGTTAGCCAGAATTACACCGTGCCTTGAGAATGGAAAGACTGCGTTTGTAGCGGGTATAGAAGCCCAAGAAGGGGCTGTAGGATCGACAGAATTCATCGTTATGCGCTCGCGGAGATTAAATCCCTATATGGTTTATCTGCTGGCCCGGACAGATGATTTTAGAAATAGTGCAATCAACAGCATGACAGGAAGCGATGGACGCCAGAGAGCCCAGGTAGATAAATTACAGGCACTTCCCCATCTTGAACCGCCTCGGGAGATTATCGACACGTTTGAGAAAAATATTGCCCCCTTGTTCTTACAAATACGAAGAAAAAACGAGATGAATTGGCACTTACGGGAAGCCCGCGATCTCCTGCTTCCCAAACTGATGAGCGGAAAAATTGAAGTGTGATGCAATGGATACTTTTCTGAATATTCTTCTTGGCGCAATAGGCAGTATAGTAGCCACTATCATCCTATATATTTGTTCCGCATTGTATCAAATCGGATATAGGGATGATGTGAGGTTTAATATTGAAGCAGCCCGAATCGCTACATATCAAATTCAGAATCAACACGCTTATCCGGAAGATTACGCTCTTGTTATTGCCCAAATCGATGTTTTATATCAATGCGCTTACAACATTTACAGAAGTATGCGTCCATTGTCCATGGCACCGAGATTCAATGCGCAGAAGATGGTTATTACATTACTTTGTGATATCATCAGCGTTTGCGAAAGATCGAAATATATGACTGTAGGTTATAGTGGCTTGAATGAAAAAGCCGCTCGTTTGCAAGAAATACATAAAGCGTTTTATAAGTATGCTCCGTTAAACGAAAACAACTGTTCTACAGTAATTGTTCAGCTGGATATTATTGAAAATCTTTTCAACGGAAAGAAAATTAGGGACAGTATCGCTAAAGCCTTTGAAAATGTGGCAGACGCACAACCAATTGAGAACCTTGTCTCTGACGGCTTTATAAACATCAATAGCCTCAAACAAGCGAATGATACGGGGCTTAGAAAAAAGTGTTTTTCGAGAGAAGAACTTGAAAAAGTTTTGAGGTGACACCATGAGCTACGACTATTCTGAAAACATCCTCGTGCAGAAAAGCGCCGGGGATCTGCTCCGGGATGAGCTCGGCTGGGATGTGCAGTTCGCTTACAATACGGAATTGCTCGGCAAAAACGGCACGTTCGGGCGGACAAGCTATCACGAAATACTGCTGTCCCGGTATTTTCAAAATGCTCTGCGGCGGCTCAACCCGTGGATGACGGATTCGCAGCTTTCCGAGGCGCAGAAAACGCTGGAAAACCGCCTTTCCACGGCGTCCCTCCTGCAAGTCAACGAGGAAAAGTACTTTCTCATTCGGGACGGCATCCCCGTCACGGTGAAAAAGCCGAACGGTCAGCCGGAAACGAAGCGAGCCGCGGTGATCGACTTTCAAAACCCGGAGAATAATGAATTTCTCGCCATCAAGGAGCTGAAAATTCAAGGCGACCTTTACCGCCGCCGGACGGACATCGTCGGCTTCGTAAACGGTATCCCGCTGCTGTTCGTGGAGCTCAAGAAGAATACCGTGGACGTGCAGAACGCCTATGAGGACAATTACACCGACTATCTCGATACGATCCCGCAGCTTTTCTACTACAACGCCTTTCTGATGCTCTCAAACGGCACGGAGGCGAAGATCGGCACGCTCGGCAGCAAATATGAGTTTTTCCACGAGTGGAAGCGTCTGGCGGAGTCCGACCCCGGCAGCGTTGCGCTGGAAACGATGCTGCGCGGCATCTGCCGGAAGGATAATTTCCTCGATCTTCTCGAAAACTTTATCCTTTACGACCACTCCGGCGGGCGCACGGCAAAGATCCTTGCCCGCAACCACCAGTATCTCGGCGTGAACGAGGCGGTGAAGGCCTATGCCGGCCGCAAGCTGAACGACGGGAAACTCGGCGTGTTCTGGCATACGCAGGGCAGCGGCAAGAGCTATTCCATGGTGTTCCTCGCGCAGAAGATTCGGCGAAAATTTGCCGGTTCGCCGACGTTCGTGATTTTGACGGATCGCGACGAGCTGAACAAGCAGATCAGCGACACGTTTGAAAACTGCGGGCTGCTCGGAAAAACCAAAGCAGCGCAGTTTATCGCCGCGAGCGGGGACGATCTCGTGCAGAAACTGAAAGGGAATCCCAGCTTCATCTTTACGCTGATCCAGAAATTCAATAAGCCCGACGCCGCGCCGATCTATCCTGACCACGATATTATCATCATGTCGGACGAAGCGCACCGCAGCCAATACGGTATCTTTGCCGATAACATGATGAAGCTGCTGCCGACGGCGGCGCGCATCGGCTTTACCGGAACGCCGCTTTTGTCGAGCGACAACATCACCGCCCGCACCTTTGGCGGCTATGTTTCGATCTATGACTTCAAGCGAGCCGTGGAGGACGGCGCGACTGTCCCGCTGTATTACGAGAACCGCGGAGAGAAGATCCTTGACCTTCACAACCCGGAGATCACAAATCGGATTCTGGATGCCATAGAAAACGCGGATCTCGACGTGGATCAGCAGGACAAGCTCGAATCGGAGTTCGCCAAGGAGATCCATCTGCTGACGGCGGAGCCGCGTCTGCGGTCTATTGCCAAAGACTTTGCCGGCCACTACTCCGATCTCTGGACGAGCGGCAAGGCGATGTTTGTCTGCCTGAATAAAGTGACCTGCGTGCGCATGTATAACTTCGTGCAGGAATATTGGCAAGCGGAAATTCAAAATCTCAAGGCGAAGATTAAGTCGGCGACGCAGCAGGAGGCGCAGGAGCTGGAACGCAAGCTGCGCTGGATGCAGGAAACGGAAATGGCGGTCGTCATTTCGCAGGAGCAAAACGAAATCCAGACCTTCAGAAAATGGGGACTGGATATCAAGACGCACCGCGAAAAGATGGAAAACCGCGAGTTGGACAAAGAGTTTAAGGATTCCGGCAATCCGCTCCGCGTTGTATTCGTCTGCGCCATGTGGCTCACCGGGTTTGACGTCAAGTGCCTGTCCTGCCTGTATTTGGATAAGCCGTTGAAAGCGCATACGTTGATGCAGACCATCGCCCGTGCCAACCGCGTGGCAGAGGGGAAAAGCAACGGTCTGATCATTGATTACATAGGCATTGTAAAAGCGCTGCGAAAAGCGCTTGCAGACTATACGGCAAATGCCGGCGGCCTCGGCGGTGCTGACCCGACAGTGGATAAAGAGAAACTGATCGCGCGGATTAGCGACACGGTTGCCAAAACGGAAACGTTTCTCTCCGAACGGAAGATTGATCTGGGCCTGTTGATCGCCGCAGAAGGTTTTGCAAAGCTTTCGTATTTGCAGGATGCCGCCAACGCCGTGTGCGGTTCCGTTGAGGATAAGAAATCGTTTTCGACCTATGCTTCGGAACTGAAGCGCCTGATGAAATATACGGATCGAGACGACGTAACCGGACATGTGCGCAGGCAATGTGAGGCGATTGCGGCCATTTACGGCATGCTGCAAAAAAAGAGAAAGCATACCGATACGACCGACTTAATGGTGGAGATCAACGCCATCATTAACGATTATGTGGAAATTGAGCCGCAGCAGCCAAACGCCATAACCGCGCCGCCGCGTTTTGACATCAGCGCCATTGACTTTGATCTGCTCCGCCGCGAGTTTGCCAAAACCCGGCGGAAAAACCTGCTCATGCGCGATCTGGATGAGGCGATCCGGCGGCAACTAGACAAAATGGTGTTTGCCAATCCGAAGCGCATCGATTACTACGAACGATACCGTGAGATTATCCAGAGCTACAACGGCGAGCAGGACAGAGCGACGATCGAAAAGACCTTCCTGGATCTGATGGATCTCGCCGATCGTATGAGCCGGGAGGAGCAGCGCTACGCGCGGGAGGGCTTCGCGAGTGACGAAGAGCTTTCGTTGTACGACATGCTGTTCCGTGACGATTTGAGCAAAAACGATATTAAAAAGCTCAAGACGGCGGCGTCGGATCTTCTCCGAAGAATCAAGACGAAAATCTCTGAACTGGATCATTGGACGGATAAGCAGGAAACGCGGGCGGTTGTCGATACGCTGATCCGCGATATTCTCTGGGAGACGCTGCCGGAATGCTATAATAACGATGACATTACGGAATACCGCGAGAAAGTCTATGAGTACGTTTTTACGCGGTACAAAGAAATTGCATAAAAGAGGGCGTGCCGCAATTCGCTGCGGCGCGCCCCCTTTGTCTATATCCCCAGCGCGGCGAGGGTGAGGATGTTGGCGTTCCAGATGCTTTCAAACTGTGAGAGCGGGAGCGGGTTTTCGCCGAGGCCGCATTCGATCGTGTAGCCGGGGCGGTCAAAATTCTGAATGAACCAGTCCTTATATCCGGCAAAGCCGGAGGCGTAGGGCGTGTCCTCGCAGGCGTAGCCGCTCACGGCGGCAAACCGCTCGGCGAGCGCGCGGCTGCCCTCCGGCTCAAAATTTAAGTACTTCCAGTAGATGACATTGCCCTGCGTGTGGTACGCGAGCACGAGCGCTGGGTCGAGCGCTTCGGTAAAGGCGGCAAGCGCGGTCGCCTCCGGCGCCGTGAGCGGCGCTTCGCCGACAAAGTCGCGCGGCGCGGGGCGGTCGTAGCCCTGCGCGAATTTGATCGCGCGGGCGGTGTCCCACCCGGCGGGGTACTGCAAATTGAGATCGATGCCCGCGATGTTCGCCTTCCAGCCGTCCGGATAGGGGACCGCGGGGAACTCTGCGGCAATGGCCGCGGTGCGCTCCTTCGCTTCGCCCTCCGGCAGAGCGCCCGTCACGAGATCGACACCGTCCGGATCGACGAGCGGCACGAGCGTGAGTGCGGCGCGGAAGAGGATGTCCTCCGCCGGGTAGCCGAACACGGTCTCGCCCGCGGCGGCCGCGCGGAGCAGCGTTTCAAGATATTTCATTAAAAGCGGCGTTGTGATCCACTCGTTCGCGTGGTGCGCGGCGCTGTAGAGCACGCGGCGCAGCCCGTCGCCCGCCGTGAGTGCCCAGATCGGGCGGGAGAGGGCGCTGCGCCCGATGCTCTCGGCACGAAGCTGCGGATACCGGTGCGTCAGTCCGTCCACGGCGCAGTCCATGAGCGCGCTGCACCACGGGATATCCGTCGGCACGACGGAAAACGGCAGCGGTACGGTGATCCGCTGCCCGGGCCGCAGCGCGAATGGGTCGAGCGCCGGGTTTGCCGTTTCGATCGCGCCGAGCGAGGCGTCGTACCGCTCGGCGAGCGAGAAGAGCGTGTCGCCGGGCCGCACCGTGTGCACGGCGTACCCGCGAAGCCATGGCGCGAGCGCGCGCTCGGTCTCCGCGCCGAATATGCCGTCCGGCGTCAGGCCGTGCGTGCGCTGGAAGGCCTGCAAAGCGCTTTTTGTCGCCCCGCCGAAAACGCCGTCGGGCGCGGGAGCGCCGTACTGTGCGCGGCGGAGCGACAGCTGCAAAAGCGCGACCTCCGCGCCGGTGGAGCCGGTTTTCAAAATCTGCATGACAATTCCTCACGATGAAAAAATTTTGGCAGGCATGAGAGAAAAACGGAAGGATACCATAGTAAAAACAGAAAATGTGAAACAGTCGATGGAAACAGAGGACAAATTTCTCGCGGTTCTTTTCCTTCTCGACAGACATACTGAATAGGCCGCCGCAAAGAAGCTGCTTGCGGCGCGAAACATGCAAAAGCATGGGAAGGATAAGGGTGGCAGTCCTATGAGAAAGATAAAATATGTATTCGCCCTGCTTGCCGCGGTGCTGGCGCTGACGACCGCGGCGTTCGCCGCGGAGCCGGGCGACGCGCTCGTGCCGGTCGGCGAGGCGGTGGCGATATCGCTGCGGTGCGACGGTGTGGTGGTGTCCGCGCTTGCGGATATCGCCTCGGAGGGCGGCGCGTGCTGCCCGGCGGGAGAAGCGGGCGTGCAGGCGGGCGATAAGATCGTTGCGGTAAACGGAGAGCGCGTGACGGGCGCTGAGGACTTTCTGCGCCGCGCGGCGGCCTTTTCGGGCGAGGGCGTGACGCTCTCCGTCGAGCGCGGCGGCGAGACGAAAACATTTGCCGTTACGCCGAAGCTCGGCAGCGGCGGAACGTATCAGATCGGGCTCTGGCTGCGCGACGCGGTGCGCGGGCTCGGTACCGTGACATTTTACGATCCCGCTACCGGGGAGTACGGCGCGCTCGGCCACGGCGTCGGTCTGCCGGAGACCGGCGAGCTGATGAGCGCCTCCGGCGGGGAGATCTACCGGGCGGACGTCACCGGCGTCGTTATGGGCGAGCGCGGCACGCCGGGAGAGCTGTGCGGCGGCGCGAGCAGTGCCTCGCCGATCGGCTCGATCGAGGAGAACACGGTCCGCGGCATTTTCGGCACGAGCCGGACGCCGCTCGGCACGCTTCCAGCCATGCCGGTCGCCGCGGAGAGTGAGATCCGTCTCGGCGAGGCGACGATCCTCTCCACCATCAGTACCGGCGGCGTGCGATCGTATGACGCCGTGATCACGCGCATCGCGCGCAGCGGCGACGGCGGGAAGCTCACGCTCACGATCACGGACGGCGATCTTCTCGCCGTGACCGGCGGCATCGTGCAGGGGATGAGCGGCTCGCCCATTCTGCAAAACGGAAAGATCGTCGGCGCGGTCACGCATGTGCTCGTGAACGACCCCACCAAAGGATACGGCATCTCCATGGAGAATATGCTCGAAGCGGCTTCGTAAGGAAAAAGACGGTCTGCGGACCGTCTTTTTCCTTGGGAAAACCCTCCATCGGAAAGCGGTTGAGGAGCCACGCCGCCGGCCGGTTTTTTCTCATATAGCACGGACCGGCGCGCCTTCCCGGAAGAAGATCCCGCGCCCGGTTCGGGACCGCCGCGGCGAAAGACACGGAATTTCCGGCGGAGAAACTGCGCAGAGTGGAATACCGGCGAAAAACAGGCGTGGAGATTCGACGGAACACTGCATATTTTGATAAGATATTATGTAAATCATTGCAACCGCTTGTCGAAATCGTCGGGAAGGCGGCGAACAAATATTAAGACAGTTTCGACAAGTTTTTCCTGCGACGCGCCGCTGTTTTGTGCTAAATTAGTCAAGCAATGTAGCCAAGCATAAAAAAACATCAGCAAACTGCTTGCAGTTCATAATTATGGAGGCAATATTATGGAAACCAAGATACGCGTGCTGATCGCCGACCCGAACGAGGATTTTCAGCTGTTGATGAAGAGCCTGCTTTCATAGGAGGGGGATATGGAAGCGGCGGGGACATCCTCCGACGGTTCGGATGCGCTTGCCAAGATCGAAGCGCTGCGCCCGGACGTTGTGCTGCTGGAGCTGGTGCAGCCGCGGCTGGACGGACTGGGCGTGCTGCGCAAGCTCGCCGAGAAGGACTCCGCGCCGCCGGTGGTCGTACTTACCGGGTTTGTCAACGCACATGTCGTTGCCGAATGCGCGGAGCTCGGCGCGGCATACTTCCTCTCCAAGCCGTGCGACACGCCGGAGCTGATACAGCGTCTGCGGCAGTGCGCGCAGACGGGCAAAAAGCCGCTGTCCGTCACCGGAACAAGAAGTTCCGCGGCGATCGCGCCGGAGGCGAAGGCGGACAACGCCTCGCTCGAGAGCGTCGTTACCGACATCATCCACGAGATCGGCGTTCCGGCGCATATTAAGGGGTATCAGTATCTGCGCGAGGCGATCATCCTCACGATCAACGACATGGACGCCATCAACGCCGTGACGAAGGTGCTCTATCCGGAGGTCGCGAAGAAGTTTTCCACGACGCCGAGCCGCGTAGAGCGTGCCATCCGCCACGCAATCGAGGTCGCGTGGGACCGCGGTGATGTGGAGACGCTGCAAAAGTTTTTTGGCTATACCGTTTCCGGCATTAAGGGCAAACCGACCAATTCGGAGTTTATCGCCATGATCGCTGACTGCCTGAGCCTGCGCCAAAAGCAGGGGAAGCTATAAAACCCTACGGTTTTTCAAGAGGTTGTGGGTTTGGGTGATTTTGCGGAAAGCCAACGAACACCCTGAAAGTATGTGTGAAAAGCGCGGTAAACACCAATGAACATTTTTCGTTGAGCCAATGAATCCCCGTTGCTCGTTGCCTATCCAAGAAAGCAATGAACAAGGGGGATTTTTGTATGTTCAATACGCGAATGGACATCAGATTTGTGAGTACATGGCGTGTTGCCGCAGCCGCCAGTTAAGAACCAAAACAATGGATTCCTATGAACAGGGCTTGCAGCAGTTTGAGCGTTGGCGCAAGGAGCAAATGGACATTGACGATGTAAGCAAGATAACGGAGAACATCATCCGCAGATACATTAACGAACTCCAACAATATTAAAGAGCAAAAGGATTGCTCAACACAGAAGCGCATGCTATAATACATACACTATTTGCTTGAAAAGATGCGATAGATATACAGAAAGGGAGATACCGATGAATAAAAAGGATCAGGTGCAGTTTCTGTTGCTTCTTAGTTCTTGCTATTGCTTAACAAAAGAAATCCCTCCAACAAAGGCAAATGTTTTGGACACCATTCAAGACAACGAATGGGCATATTTTTCGCAGCACGATTTAGAAATCAAACATAATCGAAACGAACTTGTATGGAGAAATACATATGCTTTCGAGAGAAAGCATTTGGCAGATGCTGGCTATTTCGAGGCAACCTCAAAAAACAATTGGAAGATAACTGAACTTGGAAAAGCGTATCTGATCGAACTATTTAGACAGTGTACGACAAGCGTTTTAGATATAATCACTTCGAAAGCGATATGTGATTGTGCGGCATTATGCCATTTGTGAAAAACAAAAAACCTTGAACGAGCAGAAACGGTAGGAAGCGATTAGCCTCTGCCGTTTCATTTCTCCAAAAGTACTTATACGCCGTGGTCCTGCTGATACTACACAGCCATGCCAGTTCTGTCAAATTGAAAGCGCCGTTTTATAGGCCGGATAATGGCGGAGAAAATTTGGTGGCATATCGTCCAGCGTGGCCTGCGGCCTGCCGAGTTTCGCGCCCTTTGCCGCCGCGTTCCGCATATCGCTACGCACGCACTCCCTTATAATGCGCAATTCCAATTCGGTAAACACACCTGACATTTGAATAATAGCGTTTGTCATAGGGTCAAGTTCTCCGTTGGAGCAAACCACGTTGATACTGCCCACGATAGAGCGGCGCAGGCGTTTTTCTTTCACGCGCTCTATAACGAACACAGGACATTAAGGCTAACGAACATAGCAACAAACACAAAAAATCATAGGGTGGTATAATTTAAGCGAAGCGGCTATAATCTTTCATAAAGAGAAGGCCAAAAACCGCAGGAATACAAGGTTTTGGGCTGGTTGCGGCGATGTGGAGACCCTGCAGAAGCACTTCGGCTACACCGTCAGCAGTATTAAGGGCAAGCCGACGAACAGCGAGTTTATCGCCATGATCGCCGACTGCCTCTCCCTTCGGCGCAAGCAGGGGAAAATGTAAGGAACGGACAAGTACATCGAAAAGGGCAGCCCCGTCCGGGCGTGTACCGGGCGGGGCTGCTTTGTACTCTAGCGTGCGGCGGAAAGGGAAATCGCTCTTGCCATGCGCGGGTGCAAATATATAATGGAAAGCGTATATCCCGCATAGAAAAAGATGGGGGATAGGATGCCGCTTTGAAGAGCGTTCTTGCTCTGTTTGCTGTGCTGCGGCGCGCCGCTCGACGTGAACGCGAGCGCACGGTGCCCGTACTGCGGCACGGTGATCCGGCAGCAGGCACAAAACCGGGTCATCAGCGCCATTCGCGGCATCCGGCAGGAGACCGTATAAAATCGCCGCGGCACAGACCGCGAAAGTGAGGGGAAAACCATGCTTGACGTCGCTGCGCTGGGCGAGCTGCTGATCGACTTTACGTGCCTTTCGACCGACGAAAACGGCTATCCGACCATGGCGGCGTATCCCGGCGGCGCTCCGGCAAACTTTCTCGCGGCGCTGGCAAAGTACGGCGCAAAGACCGCGATGCTCGGCAAAGTGGGGGACGATACCTTTGGGCGGCTCCTACTCGATACGCTGCGGCGCGCGGGCATCGAAACGCGCGGCATGATCGCCGCGCCCGATGTGTTCACAACGCTGGCCTTCGTCACGCTGGACGCGCGGGGCGAGCGCGAGTTTGCCTTTGCCCGGAAGCCCGGCGCGGACACCTGCCTCTCGTTCCCGGAGATCGATCTTTCTCTCATCGATGAGGCGAGGGTCTTTCACTTCGGCTCGCTGTCGCT
>ERZ772855.3006-NODE-3006-length-13330-cov-3.486026_pt1 | contig 13330 bp, 9 predicted proteins | sample MGYA00511900_ERZ772855 | MGnify/ENA primary metagenome ERZ772855 (study PRJEB29015, sample SAMEA2737701) | human gut metagenome | biome: human gut; feature: human-associated habitat; material: faeces | place: China | collected 2012 ...
GATTTTTTTGAGCATCTGTTACTTTTATTTCCTTATTTACAGTAAACACCGGCTTCTTTTGTATGTTATAAAGAGAACTGCCTGCATCATAGGTATGCGCAACAAATGTATATTTTACGCCCGGTTTTAAAGAGATTGCACTGTATGATCCATCGATTCCCTTCACTTTGTAAGAACGTACATAACTGCTTATTTCCTTACTTTCAAGCTCCGTAAGTGCATCTTTTAAATAAAGTTTTTTCTGCTGTCCCTGACCATCCGTATAGTAACCATAAGCGTTCAAAAGCTCATAATTATAATGCGCCGGCTTCTTTCCTTCTTCAAAAACATAAATGACTACATCCGCATCGATTGGCGTCCATGAGAGCTGCCAGTCATCTCCATTGTACGTCTTTTCTATTTTGAGATTTTTTACTGTCGGTATGTTTCCATTAATGCTGGCCGTTGCAGTTATGACATCTGAATAACTTCCATCTGAAAAATATCCTTCTTCCGCAGATTCCAGTCTGACGGAACAATAAAAATATGGCAGTCCTGAATCTATTGTAATATTACAATACGGATCTGATGCATACTCTGAATCCGTTTCATAGGAATCGTTTTCTCCTTTTGCATTTACATAAGCATCGTACAGCGTTCCCCTCTTATTGTAAAACTGTAAAAAGCTCTCTATATTCGTAATATTTAACGGTTTGCTGCTTCGCAGGTAATACACACGATAGCTATCCACTCCGTTTTGTGCATTCCAGGTAACTGACATCTCTTTTCCCTTTTCAGAAACTTTTGTACCGGTTACCGGTGATAACTTCTTTAAAGAGTAATTTTTATAAGTATAGGTGTCCGACCATTTACCATACATGTCCACCACATATTTCGTCTGTTTCGATTCTATAATATATTGGCTATTATCATTCCAGTTCCAATATACCTCCTGTTTGTTACTTGTCACTTCATGATAATATACAGCACGGACTTTTACGCTGACCTGCTGTCCTGAATTCAATATGACATATGGCAGTCTTGCTGCATCTGATGTTATCATCTCATGTACGGTTCCGTCTGACGCATCCAAAAATAATCCCGGCATATTATAGACCTTGGTATTTCCATCGCAGACCACTTCATATCCAACCTTCATCATGTCTCCGGCTTTATTTTTCATTGTGGCCGTATCATTATTAACCGGATTCCAGCTTATTTTTACATAAGTTTTTTCAAAAGAAATCTCTTCATAAGCATTTGCATATACAACATATTTATATTTTTTCGATGCTGAATCATATACCGATTCATACGTTAATTGCTTATAAAAATGTCCATTATAACTATAATAAAGAACCTGTGTATCATTTTTTACTGCATACTCATCTATCCGCTTTTTGGCATTTTCCGATGAATCACTTACAGTAATTTCTGTAATTTCATCACCTTCTGTCACATAATGATACCCTGTCGCATCACATGACCGCAATGCTCTATACGTCTTACCATTGACTCTATACATTCCATATGCATCTTGATATTTATCTGTGTTGCCTTTCAGTATGGCTTCTGCCTTATTATACAGGTTTACAAATCCATCAATATCCGTACCGCTGCACTGACCATAATAGTTATTTTCATACTTGTATAATCCTACGGTCTTATCCCAAAAATTGCTCCTTTTTGTAATCTTAAAACCTGCAATTTCGTCTGTCGTACCTGCTGCAATCACTCCGTTCTGGAACCGATTCACATAAGCATATCTCAACTGCCGGCCAGACGCTGTTGTTATAATACTTCCGTCATCTTTTCCTCTTACATTGATTACCTTTGACGGTTTATCAATTGCAGCGAGTTCTTCCTCTTCAGTCTCTTCTTCGGTCTCTTCTTCTATTTCTTCTTCCGATTCTTCTTCCGTCTCTGTTTCCATCACTTCGGTATCATCAACAGCCTCCGTATCATTCACGTTTTCTGTCTCTTCTACAGTTTTCTCAGTTTCTGATGCCTCTGATGTTTCTGGAATTTCCGATGCCTCGCTGTTCTCTGTCTGCCCACTGTCATTTTCTGCAGACTCACTGTCCGTTTCGCTTTCTGTCTCTGTCTGTTCTGTTGCTAAAGCTGCTTCCATCGCATCTTCTTCCTGTATCACAGCCTCTGTTACTGTCTGTACATCTGTCTGCGGCAATCCAGCAGCACCTACTGATGTCCAATCTCCGACCGTCAGCGTAAGCGCCATCGCAAATGCCGCCATACGTTTCCAACCCGTGAGTCTCTTTCTTTTCATAACTTTTCTCCTTCTGATTTATTGCACATTGTCACGCGCATTTTTTATGTTAATGTAACAGTTTATCCCCGTCAATCGTACTTTCGTACTTGAAAGCGCAAAAAAAGCTTACATGCCCTTTTGACATGTAAGCTTCCTTTGATCTCACTTTTCCGTTCTTAACACTTTGTAACTTTTACATCTACCGGATGGTCGCCAAGTTCTACACTTAAGCTTAATTTGCCGCCAAGATTTGTCTTCATCTTTCCTGCATCTGCGCCATCGATCGTGATGTCGTACTCTGACTCATCCTCAAGTTCTACTGTGATCTGTGCATCTTCCGGTCCCTCTACCTGAAATGTCAGGCCTGTATCTGTTGCATTCAGATTCATGACAGCCGTTCCCGGAACAGATTCATATACGAACATGCCATTGCGCTCTAACTTGGTGATCTCGGAAAATGTCTTCACCTTGTAGATATCTCCCTGATGTTCGAAATTATCAAGTTTCGCCTTTGCACCTAATGTGTAATCCCCAAAACTGATCGTTCCATCTGCTTCTGAACGAATTAATTCGCTGATCGTTGCCATTTTTTCCTCCTGTGATAAAGTAGTTTTCTCTTTATCGTAAAATTTTGTGCCCTTATTATATAATATCCCCGTCACGATTTCCAGTGCTTTCCCGGATATTTCAGTAAAATTTTATTTTGTTTCGAACACGACTTTTTCTTTGTGGATCGTCACGACCACTTCCATATCTTTTTTCACTTTGCCGGACAGGATTTCTTCTGCCAGTTCATCCTCGATATCGTTCTGGATCTGACGGCGCAGCGGTCTTGCACCATATTTCGGATCATACGCTTTATCGACAATATGCTTTTTGACGCTGTCACGCACGGTAAGGTGGATTCCCATCTGTTTTTCACAGCGGTCTGTAAGTTCTTTTAACATCAGTGCAACGATCTGTTTCATATCGTCTTTGTTTAACGCTCTAAATACGATCGTCTCATCAATACGGTTTAAAAATTCCGGTTTAAAAATACGGCGTACTTCTTCCATCACGCTGTTTTTCATGCGGTCATAATTCTGTTTTTCATCATCCGAAACTGCAAATCCAAGTTTTTTCGGCTCAATGATCGCCTGTGCTCCGGCATTTGACGTCATAATAATGATCGTATTTTTGAAATCCACTTTGCGTCCCTGGGAATCCGTGATATGACCGTCGTCTAACACCTGCAGTAAAATATTAAATACATCCGGATGCGCCTTTTCGATCTCATCAAACAGGATCACCGAATACGGATTTCTGCGCACCTTTTCGCTGAGCTGTCCGCCCTCCTCATGGCCTACATATCCTGGCGGTGAACCAATCATCTTTGATACGCTGTGTTTCTCCATATATTCCGACATATCAACACGGATCATAGACTGTTCGCTGCCAAACACTGCCTCCGCAAGTGCCTTTGAGATCTCTGTTTTTCCGACACCGGTCGGGCCTAAGAACAGGAAAGAACCGATCGGGCGCCTCGGATCTTTTAATCCGACACGTCCTCTTCGCACAGCTTTTGCCACTGCACTCACCGCATCCTCCTGACCGATGACACGTTTGTGTAAGGTAGCCTCTAATTTTCTTAAGCGGGCAGCCTCCCCCTCGGCAATCTTTCTTACCGGGATCTTCGTCCATCCGGATACCACATCCGCAATATCGTCTTCTGTCACTTTTAACTTTTTACTGCGGCTGTCTTTCTTTGTCTTTGCCTGTATTTTGGCAAGCTCTTCTTCACACGCTTCTTTTTCGTTCTTCTTCTGCTTTGCACCTTCCACATCACCATCGTGCAGAAATTCTAACATTTCCTCTTCTAACAGGTTGATGCGATGTCTTAATTCAACGACTTCCTCCGGTTTTCCACCCGCGCGCAGACGTACCTTTGCTGCAGCCTCATCCATCAGATCGATTGCTTTATCCGGCAGGAAACGGTCATTGATATAGCGCGCAGACAGGCGTACTGCTGCCGATACCGCATCATCCGTAATCTTTACCTGATGATGCTTTTCATACTGTTCCCGCAGTCCCTCTAAAATCTGCACTGCCTCCTCTTCCGACGGCTCTTCTACCGTAACCGGCTGGAATCTGCGCTCTAGCGCAGCATCTTTTTCAATATATTTGCGGTATTCATCGATTGTCGTTGCACCGATCAGCTGCAGTTCCCCACGCGCAAGTGCAGGTTTTAATATATTGGAAGCATCGATTGCTCCTTCCGCTCCACCCGCTCCGATGATTGTATGCAGTTCATCGATGAAGAGCAGGATATTGCCGGCTGCCCGTACTTCCTGAAGTACCTTTTTAATGCGCTCCTCAAACTCACCGCGATATTTTGAGCCTGCCACGATTCCGGACATATCCAAAGATACCACCCGCTTTCCCGCAACGGTATCCGGAACCATTCCGGTTGTAATACGCTCCGCAATTCCCTCAACGATCGCAGTCTTTCCAACGCCCGGTTCACCGATCAGACATGGGTTATTCTTTGTCCTTCTGCTTAAGATCTGGATCACACGGCCGATCTCTTCCTGTCTGCCGACTAACGGATCTAATACTCCCTCTGCCGCCAATGCAGTCAGATCTCTGGAGTATTGATTTAATACCGGTGTATCCGATGCTGTTTTTTTCACCGGCTTACCATTCATGAAATCTTCTTTGTACAGGCTCGCATCTTCTCCCATTGCGATCAGGATATCCACATACATTTTCTGGATATTGACCGCTAAGGTATTTAAAAGGCGGGATGCCACACACTCTGTCTCTTTCATCATCGCGATCAGGATATGCTCCGTCCCGATCTCCTCTGCATGAAAACGCGCTGCCTCCCTTGCTGCCCCTTCTAACACCTGCAGTGCCCTCGGCGAATATTCCTTAGCCTCTGCCGTCAGCACCTGTGCATCCGGTGCAATGAGTTCCTCGATCAGCTGCATGACTTTGTCAAGTTCTACTCCATTATCATTTAATACCTGCGCAGCGACGCCCGTTCCTTCTTTTAAAAGTCCGATCAGGATATGCTCCGTTCCGATATAATGATGATGCAGTGATTTCGACATCTTTGAAGCCTGATCGATTGCTTTTTTTGCTTTTGATGTATATCGTATCTGCATAGTTTCTCCATTCTTTTTCTATTTATAAATCATTTAAATCGATGATCTCTAAATCATCTTCTTCCTCTTCTTCTCTCGGAATGTGTTTTTTCTCCGGAGTATGTTTCCGCTCCGGCTTTTCTTTTCTCTCCGGCCTTTGTTTCTCCTCCGGTTTTTCTTTTCTCTCCGTGCGCTGTTTTTCCTCCGGTTTTTCTTTTCTCTCCGGCCTTTGTTTCTCCTCCGGTTTTTCTTTTCTCTCCGGACGCTGTTTTTCTTCCGTTTTTTTTCTTTCTACCGGCAGGAAATCTTCGTCCTCTTCCCAGTCCTCATCGTCAAGATCGTCAGACATGCCACGTCCAAACAATCCCGCACGCACTTTATGGATCTTTGATACGCCGACTTCGTTCTCTGTATCGTTTTCTTCCACATCATCCGGCTCTTCTTCCACTTTTTCTTTTGGTTTTCTGTGGAAAAATCCTTTTCTCTGTGTTTCTTTCTCCTCCCAGTCAGCGTCTTCCGGATCATCTACTTCCAAATCATCTTCTTCCACGCCAGGATTCTCTTCTATATTATCATCTTCTTCCAGATCAGTATCATCTTCTGCGTCCTGATCCTTTCCCTGTTTTTCGGACTTCCAGTCCCAGTCATCCTCTTCCTCATCCCAGTCGTCACTCTTACGTCCTCTCAATAGAAGATTGATAATAATAACGACAAGTACTGCGATCACAAAAGCCATAATTCCCATCATATTTCTGGAAAAAGACTTTTCTTTTGCATATTGTTCAGAGAGATCATTGTATTCCTGCTGGAGATATTCCATATTAGAAACATCTTCCGCTTCTTCTGTTTCAAACTCTGTGTTCTGGTCTGCTGCCTGTCCATCTGTTCCATCCGCCGGCTGGTCTGTTGTCTGACCGTCTGTTCCATCCGCCGGCTGGTCTGTTGTCTGACTGTCTGTTCCGTCTGCCGGCTGGTCTGTTGTCTGACCGTCTGTTCCATCCGCCGGCTGATCCACTGTTCCGTCTGCTGTCTGTCCATCTTCTCTGGTCAGTGTGATCGTATACTGGGCGAGTGCTCCGTTCTGCGCCTTCACGACTACTTTTATCGTATTTGTACCGACCTGCAGATTGTCATTTCCTGTGATCGACTGCACCGTCGCAAATTCATTAACCGGTGTTGCCGTCACTGTAACGCTTGTGACATCATTCGGTACGGTAGCTGTATATTGTACTGTCTTTCCTGTAAAGTCCGGGGATAATTTTCCCGCAGAAAGTGATAACACTTCCAGCGAATTATCTGCGGAAAGTGTTGTCTGTGCAGCAGCCACCTGGATTCCGGCAGCCTTTATGTCTGCCGCAGGTTCTGTCGCAAGACATCCCATGCAGAAAAGTGCAGCTATGAATCTTACTTTTCTCTTCATTCGTTTCACACTCCCTCTATTGCCATCATCACTATGGAATTATATGAGATATTCGAAAATGCGTCAACCTCAAACTCCCTCATTGTCAAATTCCGGAATAAAACTCTCCTCCGCCGTCTCCCCCTCCTGGATAAAACCGTTTTCAATCCCTATATCGATTGCAAAATCAACAACCTCATCATATTCCCGGTCTGTGATCTTACGGTTTAATTCCGGATATTTTTTCACGTTAGAGAGCGGTGTAAACTGGTGCATGATACTGATATATATTTGATTCTCATAGGTTTCATGCAGATATTTCAAAACTGCTTTGGAATCTTTCGTGCACCCCGGCAGGATCAGATGGCGCACGATCGTACCACGCTTCATCAGGGAATCCTCCCCGTTTTCAAAAACTGCCGCACCCGTCTGACGCACCATCTCCGCTATCACCGCCTTAGCCACAGCAGGGTAATCCGGCGCATGGGAATATTTTGCACTCAAAGCGGTATCAAAATACTTAAAATCCGGAAGATAGATATCCACAATTCCTTCTAAAGAACGGATCGTATCCACATTTTCATAGCTGCTGGTGTTATAAACGATGGGAATCTTTAAATTCTGATTTCTTGCAAGCTCTACCGCTTTTATGATCTGTGGTACAAACTGCCCCGGTGTCACAAGGTTGATATTATTTGCACCCTTTTCCTGGAGTTCCAGAAAAATTTCGCCAAGCCGCTCCGTACTTATCACCTTACCAGCTGTGCCATTTGCAATATTTTCATTCTGGCAGAACACACAGTGCAGTGCACAGCCGGAAAAAAAGACCGCACCGGAACCCATCTCCCCGGAAATGCAGGGTTCTTCCCAGAAGTGCAGTGCCGCACGCGCCACCTTAATCTCTGTGGTCTGTCCGCAGATGCCGCGCTCACCGGATTTTCGGTCCACAGCGCACATTCTAGGACACAATGTACATATTTTCATGGTATACCATCACTCTTTCTATTTAATTTAATGATTGCGCAACCGTGCCTTTTTTTGTATGATAGACATTGCAAAAAGAAGATCAAACACAAAGGAGTTTTCTTATGAGTCCAAAAAACTGTATGGTAGCACAGTCAGGCGGCCCTACTGTTGCGATCAATGCCAGCCTTGCCGGTGTGATCGACGGTGTAATGCGTTCTGACATGTATGACACGGTTTATGGTTCCTTAAACGGAATCACAGGTATTTTAAACAACGATCTGACGAATCTTTCTGAATTAATGCAGCAGAATTCGGAATATCTCGACCGCTTAAAGGTCACTCCGGCAATGTATCTTGGCTCCTGCCGTTACAAACTGCCAAATTATTTAGATGATGATTCTTCCTATGTATTCATTTTCAAACAGTTTGAAACTTACCATATTGATGCTTTCTTTTATATCGGCGGCAACGATTCTATGGACACCGTCTTAAAGCTCTCCGAATATGGCAAAAAAATCGGCAGTCCTGTGCGTATTGTCGGTATTCCAAAGACCATCGACAATGATCTCTGTGAGACAGACCATACACCAGGATTCGGTTCTGCCGCAAAATATATCGCATCTTCTCTTTTAGAAATCGCACATGACACATTTATCTATGCAGTCAAAAGTGTGACGATCGTGGAAATCATGGGACGTGATGCCGGATGGCTGACCGCTGCTTCTGCACTGGCAAGAAACGGTTATAATACAGCACCACATCTGATCTATCTCCCGGAGGTTCCATTTGACAAAGAGGACTTTTTACTGGATGTAAAGCGTATGCTTTTCGAGCGCAATAACGTGATCGTTGCCGTATCCGAAGGTATCCGCGATGCTTCCGGCAACTATATCAGTGCTTCCGAAAGTTCTGTTGACACCTTTGGTCACAGCCAGTTAAGCGGAGCCGGAAAAACACTTGAATTTTTAGTCAAAGAAAAACTAGGCGTTAAAGTCCGTTCCGTGGAAGTCAACGTATTACAGCGCTGCGCTGCACACCTTGCTTCAAAGACTGATCTTGATGAGGCTTTTACTCTCGGTCAGAAAGCTGTTGCTCTCTCCGAGGAAGGTGTTACCGCTTCCATGGTAACAATGCGCCGTATCTCCGATGCTCCGTACGAAATCGCCTATGAGCATGCCGAGATCCGCCACATTGCAAATGAGGCAAAATCAATTCCGAGAGAATGGATCAACGATGCAGGCAATGATGTCACACAGCCACTGATCGATTACCTTTCACCTCTCATACTCGGTGAAGTTCCGGTAAAATACGAAAACGGTATCCCTGTCTATATGGATGTCAGTCATTTAGCAAAACATCAATAAATTTACCGATCTCAACCCACGCTCTTTTAGATTCCGGCAGCATTTTTGCTGCCATCTGAAAGATGTGGAACATTCCTTCATAAATACTGATTCTTACTTTTACTCCCTGTTCTCTGGCTTTTGCAGCCACATCCACAGAATCCGAGAGCAGCATCTCATAGGAACCAACCTGTATCAGCATCGGCGGAAATCCCCTGAAATCCCCATATAAAGGCGAAATATAAGCATTATACGGATCGTTATCCCCAATATAATCTTTATTATAAATAAGGCTGTCCCTTGTTTTTCCAAATAACGGGTCGCGCTCAAAGTTTGTCTCGTAAGATTCCCCGCTCGCCGCAAGGTCTGTCCACGGTGACATGGCTACGATCCCACACGGAAGCTGCTTTCCGTGATCTTTCAGATAATGGCATAATGCCATCGCAAGACCGCCTCCTGCGGAATCTCCTGCGATGATGATCTGCTCGGAAAACCACCCCTGTTCCAACAGATAACAGTATGCGGCATAGGCATCTTCTAAAGCCGCCGGATACGGATGTTCCGGTGCCACACGGTAATCGGGTGTCAGAACACTCATTCCATGGCTGACTTCACAGTAAAGTCCGGCAAACATACGGTATGCATTCCGCATCGCTCCGACATATCCGCCCCCGTGAAGCTGTAAGATTACTTTTTCCGTATTCGGATTTTCTTTTGCCTGTAAATACTCCATGGAGAAATTATCCATCTCGATCACATCTAATGAAAAACAGTCCGGACATTTCCACGGCGGCTCCGAATCCCCGATTTTTTTCCTCAGTTCTCCATTTTTTATCTTTTTCCCAATCAGGTGATCATTTGTCACATGGGCGATCAGGTCCCTCATGACTCTTCCCCTGATACTCGCTTCGCTCTCTCTCATCCGATTGCTCCTGTTCTTTTTATTCTAAATATAACTCAGCGGACATGAAATCTTCGTTTCAGTTCCACCCTTGCCCTGCGGTCTCCGATGATCAGTGTTCCAAGAAACAGAAACAGGGAAAACGCAAATGCGATCAGTGCAAAAAGCTGTGCCGTCACGATACCGGTAAAAATCAGTATTACCGGAACAATGCTGCATAAGATCATAAAAATCTGCCACATCATATAGCTCTGCCAGTTTCTGCGGTTTACGATCATACAGATGATAATACCAACATCGACTAAAATGATCGCCGACGGCAATGCATAATTGACAGACCATCCGCGGTAGCCGACCAGAAAATCGATTGCGATCACGATCAGTATCGCCATCAGCGTGAGTACCGTGATTTTGGCGCGGTAACCTGTCTTTCCAAGAATTGCAAAACGGATCAGCATATATCCGTAAAAGAATCCAAGCCCCGTGATCGCACTCCATGCAATCTGTGACTCGGTGACCACATTGATATAAATGAGCAGCACCTCAACCAAAAGTGCACAAAACAGATAGATTTTACTGATCATTGTCATTTTCCGGGTGTGCACTCTCACATCCGGGTACATATTCTCCACTTCACCTGTGTATTCTAACACGGATCCGCAGAGTGGACAGCGCTCTGTTTCATCTGATATCTCCACATTACAATTTCTGCATTTACTCATAATTTACTCCATTACTCTTTATTTCTACCGCAATCCCGTCCGAGGCTATTTTCCGGAAAAATCCACGCTGCACAGACGCATCGACAAGATCATAACTGAAACTGAATACAAGTGTATCCCCGTAAGAGCAGATCGTTCCTTTCAGATGCTGCCCCTTTGACATGGCAAGAAATGCATGAAACATTTCCACATAAGGGCGGTACTCTTCTGTCACGGAAATATTGCCGATATTTGTGATCGTCGCAGTATTGGCAAGTGCAGAAGTTGTATATACATACTTCATTGCAAGGTTTTTCAGGAAAAGCGGCACAACTCTTGCAATCAGCAGTTTTTCATTGGAAACGTTATAGGAAAACAGCTTTTCAAGATTTTCCCGGTTGATCTGGCTTCGCAGGCTTTCCTTCACGATTTCAGCCACCTCTGCAAACGTATAGGTTTCTTTGGTCGGATGAAATTCTGCGGACACCATGACAAAAAAGTTTTTCGTGGTAATAGAATTAAAATACGGCCGCAGATTAACCGGCACCGCAACACGGATCGGACACTTTGACGGCATGCCGTGCAGACATTCCGTATAAACGCTCCAGATGTACACACTTACCAGATATTCGTTGATACTGATTCCCATCGCATGACAGACCCTTTTCAACTCCGGTATTTTCATATAACCGTGCATCACGCCGAACTCGCCCGGTCTTAACTTTTCTCCACGGATCAGATATGCCTTTTTTGTCTGGTATCCTTTTGCGGAACTTTTTTTGTAATTTTTTAAGAAACTGTCTTCCCGGTTCAAAGATGTATCAACACTTAATGAATCTCCCAGCTTTTCCTGCAGGTCTTTATGTGCCAGACGCAGATACTGGTAAGTCAGCTCTTTTAAGAAATTGATTCCTCCCATTCCATCCGTCAAAACATGGAATACTTCCAGATTGATCCTGCATTTATAATAGGTCACACGGAACATATAACTGCGGTTTTTATTCTGCTGGATATATCTGCATGGAAAATTGTTCTCCATGCGAACCTTTGGCGCCGCTTTTCCGTTTTCCTCAAAATAATACCAGAACACCCCCTGCCGCAGTCTTAAGTTAAACCCGTCAAACTTCGGAAGCACCATATCAAGTGCCCTCTGCAGTAATTCCGGATTGATCTCCTCTTTCAGTGTAACACTGATCCTGTACACATTGCTCATGCTCTCCCCGGCAATGACTGGAAAAAGGTGTGCTGTATTATCAAGTCTGTCCCAACGGATATCACGGTTTGTCGGAACTCCTTTACTCTGTTTTTTCATATATTCCTCGTTTCTGCATATTTTACAGGCAGGCTGGGTTTCTGTTTTTTCTTCTCTCCCCCCACTCACAAAATACACAATCTATTGTATGCAATTATAAAATAACCTGACATAAAATACAAGTTTGGGCATATCAAAATTACCTGATATAATGCTATAAATTTTCTTAAAATTCCCTTATTTATTTTTTAATTTATGATTGTATAAAATTTTCCTTCATATTATAATGTTTTTGTAACATCTATAAAATATTTATAAACAAGGAGGATTCACTTATGAAAATTTTCAAACGAACAGTCAGCTTATTTTTAGCTTTCTGTCTCTGTGCCGGGATGCTTTTACTGTAGCCGCAGTCAACGGTATCCGCAGCCGTCAGGAACAAACCGACCACCACTGTACTTCGCATGTCCAGTAATTCTTTCGACAGTTCTGCAATCTATGTCAATCTGCCAAAAGCCAAAGTATGTTATATCAAAAACATCAAAACCAGCAGTAAAAATCTGATTGCAAAAAACACCCACTATTATACTACCAGTTCAGACGATACATACACGGATACCTTTGCGTCTATCGGCCTCTATGCCAAAAAAACCGGTAAATACAAAGTCACCTATAATATCTGCGATAAATCAGGAAACAAACTTTCTTCGGGTAAAGTAACAGTATATGTAAAAAATGACCTGCCAGTCAAATCTGTCAAATTTGCAGGTAAAGAAGTTAATTATGCCCTTACGAGCAAAAAATCCGGCAAATTATCTGTTAAAATGAACAAAGGTTACACGCTGAAAAAAATCACTGTCACCACTTACAATAAGGCAGGTAAAGAAGTTGTAAAAACAATGAAAAACAACAGCACCTTAAAGCTTGGCGAGTACGCATATATATTTGATAATTCATATTCCAGCGGCAGAAACTATTCTACCTCACTTGCTGCGCGTACCAAGATCACTATTACTTATATCGACAAATATACCAAGCAGAAATGTGAGAGTATTTATTCCATTTCCCGTCTTGCAAAATAATCCAACAGGAGGATATCTGATATGAAATTATTTAAGCAAATTACTTGCGCTGTTCTTACACTTTGCCTGTGCGCCGGATTATTACTGATCCCTTCTGCGCCGGTATCTGCTGCAACAGGTCCAAGCGCCCCAAAGGCTGTAGATGTTTCTTATTACAAAAATTATCCGATGGTCAATGATTCGGCTATCTCCGTACAGCTCGGTACAAACGGAAAAAACATCAAAAATATCAAAACATCGAGCAAAAACCTGAAAGCCAAAGTAACAAGACTTTCACTTTCCAGCTCCAGTAATTCCGGATACGTTGGTGTTT
>ERZ772855.3015-NODE-3015-length-13301-cov-8.017062_pt1 | contig 13301 bp, 11 predicted proteins | sample MGYA00511900_ERZ772855 | MGnify/ENA primary metagenome ERZ772855 (study PRJEB29015, sample SAMEA2737701) | human gut metagenome | biome: human gut; feature: human-associated habitat; material: faeces | place: China | collected 2012 ...
AAAGATTATAAATAATTAATTAACTTAATTAAGTTTTTGGAAAAAATTATTCTGTTTTTTATTAACTATTTAGAATAAACAATTATAGCGTTTAAAATAAACATACAGTGTTATTTTTAAACTTAAAAATTATTTTTCATTCAAATAAAGTTTGAAAATTTTGTGAAAATATGATATTATACCGAAGATTATAAAAAAATTGGGGAGAATATTATGAAAAAATTTTTAGGTTTACTTACTTTAGGGTTAACAATTGTTTCTACAAATCTGATAGGGGCAGAAGTAACAATCCTTCACACAAATGATCTTCATGCACACGTGGAGCCATTTTTATTTAGAGGATTAGATGCTAATAGAAAAGTAGGAGGTTTTGCTAATATAACTACTTATGTAAAAAGTGTTAAAGAGCAAGAGAAAGGAAAAAGAGAGGTTCTTTTTCTAGATGCAGGAGATTATTTTACAGGGCCTTATATCAGTTCTTTAACTGAAGGGGAAGCGATAATTGATATTATGAACACAATGGGATTTGATGCTGCTACTGTAGGAAATCACGAATTTGATCACGGTTGGGAAAATGGAAGAGAAAAATTAAAACAAGCTACATTTCCTATAGTTTTAGGAAATGTTTACGAAGATAAAACAGGAAAACCATTTTGGGATAAACCATATATGATAATTGAAAGAGATGGACTAAAGATAGGTGTAATTGGGCTTCATGGAGTTTTTGCTTTCAATGATACTGTTGCAGCTATAATGCGTAAAGGAATCACAGCTCAAGATGAAGATGAGCATTTAAAAAAATATATTGCTGAGTTAAAAGGTAAAACAGATATTGTTGTTCTACTTGTTCATCAAGGAATTCCTGCAAGACAATCTTCTTTTGGTGGAGATGATGTAGAAAGAGCTCTTAAGAGAGATATTGATATGGCTAAAACTATTCCTGGAATAGATATACTTGTAACTGGTCACGCTCACCAAGGAACTCCTGAGCCAATTAAAGTAAATGATACTTTAATTGTTTCAACTAATGGTCAAGGATCTCAAGTTGGAAGATTAGATTTTACTTATGATGAAAAAACAGGAAAAATAACAAAATATAATGGGAAACTTGTAACAATTTATGATGATGAGATTACACCTGATACAAAAACTCAAGAATCTATTGATAAATGGAAAAATAAAATAGATGGAATTACAAGCAAAGTTATTGGTAAAACAGATAAGACTTTAACACGTTCATATGGAACTGAATCTCTTCTTGGAAATCTTTTTGCCGATTCACTTATGGAAGCTGGAAAAGAATTTGGATCAGAATTTGCTGTAACAAATAGTGGTGGAATAAGAAATGATATTGAATCTGGAGAGATAACTTTTGGAAGTATCATAAGTGCCGCACCTTTTCCAAATGAATTAACAATTCTTGATTTAACTGGTACACAAGTAAAAGAGATGTTTGAACATGCTGCAGGACTTACTAATGGAGTTTTACAAGTATCATCTGAAGTTAGAATGACTTATGATCCTGAAAAAGAAGTTGGAAAAAGAATTACTAAGTTAACAATTAATGGGAAAAATATAGATAAAAACAAAAAATATAGAGTTACAACAAATGATTTCTTAGCTAATGGTGGAGATGGATTCTCTTCATTCTTAGAAGGAACAGATAGAGTCGGAAAAGGTGGATATATGGTTTATTCTGCAATGATAGATTATATTTCAAAGAGAGGAACTGTATCTCCTCAATTAGAAGAAAGAGTAATTACTGTTAAATAATTAAATAATAGAAAAAGAGAAGCTAGAGCTTCTCTTTTTTATAACTGATTATTTTGTAGCTTCCTATTTACTTTAAAAAGAGAGACTGTATATATGATTAATCCACTCCAAATTAAAGAGAACGTTACAGCATGAACCGTAGAAAAATTCTCTTCAAATACGAAAACTCCAAGTAATAAAACTAATGTTGGCGTAAGATATTGAAAAAATCCAATAGATGATAGTTTTGATAATTTTGCTCCCAAAGAAAAAAGGAAAAGTGGTATTACAGTTACAAGCCCTGCCCCCATTAGTAAAATTTTATCAAAATTTGTTGCTTCCATTCCTCTTCCACCTTTTATCATTAGTAAGTATAAAATCGCCATTGGAAAGTACACAAGAGTTTCAATTGTTAATGCTAAAATTGGATCAATTTTTATCTTCTTTTTTGCAATACTATAACCTGTAAAAGTTCCAGCTACTAAAAGAGAGTACAGTGGTAACTTTTGATAAATAATAGACATATAGCACACTCCTAAAGTGGCTAAAACAATTGCAATTTTTTGATATTTACTCAATGTTTCCTTAAAAATAAATCTTCCAGCGAGAATTAAAAGCAGAGGGTTTATAAAATATCCTAAGCTCGCTTCTAAAACACGATTGCTATTAACTAAATATATATACGACATCCAGTTAGCACAGTTAAATGTGGCAGCTACAACAATATACTTTATTGTCTCTTTATTTTTAAAAACTTCCATTAACTCACTTTTTTTTCTTTTTAGAATAACAAATATAATTAAAAAGAAAAAAGACCAAATTATTCTGTGTGAAACGATTTCTAGAGCTGGTATTTTTTTTAAATTTACCCAATACAAAGGAAAAAGTCCCCAAATTATAAATGCACTTAAGGAATATAACATTCCTTTTTGATTATTTTCCATTTAAATCTCCCTGACAAATTTTGTTTTAACAATATAGATATTGTATGCAATGTCAGTATAACATTTTTATTTGAATTTAGATACTACGTTTAAAAGACTTTTTAAATCTGAAATTTCATACGTTGGTTTAATTTCGCTATTTATTAAAACCTTTTTGGGATTATAAAAACAAGTATCAATTCCGAAGTTTATTCCACCCTTTATATCTGAACTTAAACTATCTCCAATCATTAGAATATCCGATAAATTTTCTATCTGGTTATTTTCTAAAGCTATTTTAAATATTTCAGGATTTGGTTTTGAAACACCTACCTCTTCAGAAACTATAATGTCATTGAAGTATGGAGCTATTAAAGAGTTTCTAATTCTTCCATTTTGAACTTTTGTTAATCCATTGGTTATAATTAATAATTTATATTTTCCGTGTAACTCCTTTATTAAATCTAAGCTATCGTGAAAAAGAATTGAAGATTTAGAAAGATTATCCATATATTTATCTGCAAAATCATATGGATCAAAGGTATAGTTTAAATGGTTGCAATATCTTCTAAACCTTTCTATTTTTAGCTCACTTTGAGTTATTTTTCCATCCTCTAACTCTTTCCATATTTTAGTATTTATCTCCTTGTATATTGGCAAATGGTACTCCTTATCGTAATTGACTCCATAACCAATTAAAGTTTTTTCTAAAGCTTCCATTTCTGATGCTTTAAAATCAAATAAAGTGTCGTCTGCATCAAAAATTAATGTATTGTATTTCATGATTTCACCCCGTTATTTTTTTCAGCATAATCTTTTGCAAGATTTATGCTTAAAGATAAAATGAACATACTTATTATCGTTCCTTCCCTAACATAGATTGGAAGCTCTCCAACCATTGATATTCCTACTGAAATAATAAGAGAAAAAATATCTACTAAATATCTCAATTTCATAAATGAAATTTTAGTTATTTGAGATATTTTTATACATACATTTTCAAGAGGAAAAGTTATTATATTATAATATATAATAATACCTATAGACAACCCACTTATTACTGTTCCTCCACTAAAAAGTAAGACTCTTTGAATATATCCAAGAGAGGATAGGCCACTTAATATATTATATGTAAAATAATTAACAAAAATTCCAAACATAAAAACAGAAATTCCTTGTATTAAATATTTATATTTTTCACTAAATTTAGTTAATATCATATAAATTAATAAAAATGTTATATTAAAAAATATAGTGATAGTTCCAACCTTTATGTCACTCATGGTTGCAACAGCTAAGTTCATGGAATTATAACTACTTACACCTATATTTGCAACTATTCCCAAGCTAACACCGAGGGCTGAAATTATATAAAAAATATAAGATTTTACGATATTTAAAATTAGTTTCATTGAATAATCTCCTTTTTATTTGTGGATAAAATTTATATAAAATTCTAGAATAATTACACTATTATTTTAGTTGAAATAGTTTTATAATAATATGAAGTATTGCACATTATGGAGGAAATTATGAAAAAATTTTCATTGGAAAGTATAAATAAGAATTTAAAGTCAAATATTGATAACTATGGTGATATTTTTGGTTCCCTTACTTCTAAGATGGAGATTGAAGTTTTTAATCCAGGGGAAAAAATTATTTTCTATAACGACTCTCTTGAAAAATTGAGATTTATGATTCAAGGAAGAGCTAAGATAATTTTTGTCCACGAAGATGGAAAGCAGTCAATAATTCATTTTGTAAAGAAAGGTGAGTACTTAGGAGAGCTAAGTTTTTTAGAAATTGAAAAGGATCCTAAAGAGGTTATTTCAATAACAGAATCAATTTTTGTTTCAATTGATATGTCTCTGGCTAAAAAAGAGTTGACTAAAGACACTCAATTTTTATTTGCTCTATCTAAATTTATTGGGAATAAAATGTTAGAACGAACTTATTTTCATTCTAAAAATCAAAATTATGGTTTGAAAAATAGATTAGCTGGATATATTTTAATGTCTCAAAGTAATGAAATATATTTAGAAAAACATACAGAGACAGCTGAATATCTAGGAGTTAGCTATAGACAACTGCTATATATTTTTAAAGAGTTTTTAGAACAAGGGGTGCTTATAAAATTGAAAAAAGGTTATAAGGTTAATGTTAAAAAATTGGAGATATTGGCTAAAGATACAGTTATAGCTTAACTAGATTAAGTATTTTTAAAAGAGATATACAAAAGTATATCTCTTTTTTACTTCTATTTTAAAGAACACTTTTTAATAATTTCTTATCCAATATCTACATATATTGTTATTTATATCTTGTAAGACTCCATTATTTGATTCTACTGATTTTCTAGAAGGGATATTATCATCATGCACAGTCACTAAAGCTTCCATTGTATCCTTTGATTTTAAAATCTCTAATCCTTTTTTTACAATTAGTTTTCCGTATCCTTTTCCTCTATATTTTGGAGATATGCTGTATCCCATATTCCCACCATTGATTAAAAGATTCTCGTTCAATATAGGTCTAATCTTAATTATTCCAACGATTTCATCATTTACATACATCCAAAATATGTCTTGTGGCACTCTTCCAGATGGTTGATTTTTTTCAGAATCTTTTATGTATTTATTTAGTAAGTTTTTAAAATCCTCTTCATTTTTAGGTGGTGTCATAATAAATCCATTTTCACCCTCCCCTATATCACAAAGAAAGTTATAAACATCCATTCCATCTTGGGCACTAATTTTTTTCATTTCAACTTTCATTAAAATCCCCCCTATTTTTAATTTAATTTAAATAATACTATTACAAATATATTAAATTGTCAAATAATATTATTGGAGAATTTACGTATTTTGGAGATACCGATTTTGAAAGTCCACTCGATGGACTTTTTGTATTTTCCAATAAAAAAAGTAGAGGATAACCATCACAAACTCCTCTACTTAACTACTGAATCACCATTGAATAACTTTAAAACTTTCAATCATTTCATTTAAAAATTAAAAAACTTCTTAAAAATAAATTAATCTACTAACATTTAAATCTATTTCCTCAATATAATAGTTAGATAAAACAACTTCATAATTTGTTAAAATTTTTTAAAAACTCCTCCTCTTAAAAATTAAAACACCTTTGAAACTGTGTGATGGTTATTTTTATTGCTTTAAATTCTTTATTATTTTCTAACTATTATTATAATTTTTAGACGTTTATTTCTAAAAAAAAGTTTTGATTTTTTATAAAAGAGTAGAATTTATTTGTTATCAAAAGAATCAAAAAAAATAACTCTTGTATTATACAAGAGTCAGCTTTTTAATATTTAATTTTAAAGATATAGATCTCTCTTTCCATATCTAATTTTTTCAAGTTTTTCTAAAGTGAGAATTTTAATATCTTCTCTCTTGATATTTTTAATCTCTTTAGATATAACCTTTTGAACTTTTTCTGCTAGCTCTTCATCTCCATAATCCATAGCATACTCCATTAAAGTCAATAGTGCATTAGGCAAACAAACATTTTGAATATTACCACTTTTAGCTAGTTGCATAAATCTATCTCCTGTTCTTCCCATTCGGTAGCATGCTGTACAATAACTTGGAATATAATCTTCATCTAAAAGTTCCTTTAATACCTCCAAAGGAGTTCTCTGATCTGCAAGTTCAAATTGAGTTGCAGTTTTTCCACTTTCCTTATCCGAATAACCTCCTACATCTGCAGAAGATCCAGCACTAATTTGAGATATCCCATATTTTATTAGCTCTCTTCTTAACTCAGCAGTCTCTCTTGTAGAAAGGATCATTCCAGTAAATGGAACAGCCAATCGTATAATAGCCACAATATCTCTAAATGTATCATCATCTATTTGATGAGGATATTCATCTAAACTCATACCTTCAGCTTTTTTTATTCTAGGTACAGATATTGTGTGAAACCCTACACCATAGTGTTTTTCCAAATATTCATTATGTATCATAAGTGCTAAAATTTCATACTTATAATCTGCTAATCCAAATAAAACGCCACCTCCAACGTCATCTATTCCACCTTCCATCGCTCTATTAAAGGCAGTTAAGTGATATTGATAATCTCCTTTTATAGAGTTTGGATGTACTTTTTCATATGTTGGTTTATGGTATGTTTCTTGAAATAAAATATATGTACCTATGTCAGCATTTTTCAATTTTTTATAGTTCTCCACTGTTGTTGCAGCAATATTTACATTGATTCTTCTTATAGCTCCATTTTCAAATTTTGTTGTATAAACAGCATCAATTGCTTCAAGAACATATTCAATTGGAGCATTAATAGAATCCTCACCTAACTCTAAAGCTAATCTTTTATGTCCCATTTTTTCTAAAAGTTTTACTTCACTTTGAATCTCTTCTTTTGTTAACTTTTTTCTTGGAAATTTATTATCTCTTTTATAACCACAATATGTGCAGTTATTAACACAATAGTCACTGATATATAAAGGAGCAAAAACAACAATTCTATTTCCATAGATAGATTTCTTTAGCTCACCTGCAATTTCATAGAGTCTTTTCTTTTGATTTTTGTCTTTTATTTGTAAAAGAGTAGCCACTTCTATATGTGTTAAACCATTTTTATTTTGAGCTTTATTTAAAACTCTTTCAATCTCATCATAATCTGTTTTTTCAGATTTTTGTAACACTTCTTCAATATATTCTTGGTCAATAAAATTTTCATTACTTTTCATTTTACATTTCTCCTCTAAAACAGATTAATTTTTGATAAAATTATTTAACGTTATAGTTTGCTTTATATTCCATTTCAGTCCAGTTAACTCTTGCTGCAACTTTTGCTTCAGGATTTAACTTTATATCTTTTAACATAAGCTCCTTAAATGTTTTATACCCAGCCATATCCATAAGGTGTCCTCCATGAAGGTACTTAGGTGAACCGTTTAAAACATGAGCGGAGAATGATTCCCAATTTTTTAATATAGCTAATAGAACATCCTCTGTTATAAAATCTACGAAAATTTTTCCAACTCTAGGTGATTTTTTACTTGTTCTTCCACCTATTAAAACTCTATAGAAAACCTCTTTTGAACGAACAAAAGCTCTAGTTGGACAAGCTTCAATACACTCACCACATCCAATACAAAGGTTTTCATTTCTAGTAATAACTCCATTTTTAAATGTTAAAGCATCTGTTGAATGGTGTTTGCAAGCTCTTAAACATGCTTCACAACCAACACATCTATTTTCATTATATTGTGGAATAGTCACTCCTAAAACTCCAAAGTCTGTCATATGTGCTTTTACACAATCATTTGGACATCCAGCAATAGCAACTTTAATATGATAATTGCTTGGAAAAATTACTTTTTCGATTTTATTAGCTAAAGCTGGAACTTTAGCATTAGCTTTAATACAATGATCTGCTCCAACACATCCAGCTATATTTCTAGGAGCTAAACAAGGATAACCACAGTTATCAACTTCTAAATCTAACTTACATCTTTCAATTTCAATCTCTTTTATATAGTTTTCCACCATGGTATTTACTTTTTCAATGTTTTCATACTTTATTCCCATTACATTAAAAGTTTGTCTTGTTCCAAAGTGAAAATTTCCATTTCCATATTTTTGAGCAATCTCATGTACTAACAGAAGATGTTTGGCTTCAACAGTTCCACCGGGAGCTCTCATTTGAAACATAAATTCTCCAGGAACTTTAGATTGTCTAAAACAGTTTTTACGCAGCTTATTTATATCAATATCTCTTATATTTTCCATCATATTACTCTTCACTTCTCCCGAACTCTTTGTAAATTTTCTCTAGTTCATTACTAAATTTATTTATTGTAGCTGCAAAACTTATACCTTTTGGACACACATCGACACATCTTCCACAACCAACACATATCTGTTCATTTGATTCTTTTAATTTCGGTCTATAGAATTTATCTAGAACTCTTTGAACGACTCTCTTTGGAATAATTTGAGATAAACTCTCTTTTTCTAAAGCTTTAGATTTAACTAATTGACATCCATTCCAAACTCTTTTTTGAATTTTAATGTCTGTGGAATCTTCAGCTATAACATCTATTGTATTCATACATGTACAAGTCATACAGGCCATATTACAACTTCCACAGCCAATACAACGGTCTTTAAATTCATCCCATATAGCTGAATTTTTAATTTTATCTAAAGCCATTTTATCCCAGCTTTCTAAATTTGGAACTTTCACAGTAATCCTATTTTTTTCTACAAAGTTAAACTTAAAATCTGAACAATCATCAAAGTTTTCCATGTATTCATTTAAAAAATTATCTTTGCAAGAAACCATAACATTACCATTCTCAATTTTTAAAGCTAAAGAGTAGTTATCACTTTGATTTGTACCTAAGCTAGCACAGAAGCAGCTATCCCATCCATTTTCTACACATTCAATCATAATAAATTTAATCTTTTGCCTTCTAATTTGATAGTATTCATCATTTTTAAATGTATTATCGATTCTTGTTATTCCATGGATATCACAAGGGTGTACAAAAAGAAGAACCTCTCTCTCATCTTTTTCATGGATAGTGCTAATCGTTTGATTTTTTACTTGAACACTTATAGTATGAACTATCGGTAATAGAATCTCCTTTGGTGAGCCACCAGATTTTTTATTGAAAACAACCTCTTCAATACTATTTATTTCTGAATATCTAATATCCTCATCATAACTATATCTGCCCTCATTTTCAAAAGCTTTAGGTGCAATAATTCTATATTTTTTTGATAATTTTTGTATTAAAAAATTAAAATCATCAATTGAAATTTTTTTCTTCATTTTGATAAATTCCTCCGAATTCTATTTTATTACTCCAAGGTTAATTATTTAGAAAATATTTCAACTAATTGCTCGAGAATAAGAATACTCCTTTTATTTAAAATAGTCAATCTTTTTTTGAATCACGATTCAAATATTTGACCTATAGTTCAAATTATGTTGACTAATAACTATTTTTAATATATTATAAATTTAAATAGAAAATAATTGCTCAAATTTTCAAGGTTAAATCACTAGGAGGATTTAATGATAGTAACTTTTTATATAAATAATAAAGAAATTAAAGCCGATTCAGGTAAATCTATTCTTGAGGTAGCAAAAGAAAATGGTATAGAGATTGATACCCTATGCTGTCTTAAAGATTGTACTGGAACACAGGAGTGTGGGATTTGTAGAGTTGAAGATTTAAACGAAAATAAGCTTTTAAGAGCTTGTTCAACTAAGGTAGAAAATGGCATGAGATTAAATACAGCTAGCAGATTAGTCCAAGAGTCTAAAAAAGATAGAGTTATTGAGTTATTAAACGAACATAACTTTAGTTGCGGAACTTGCAAAAGACTTTCAAATTGTGAATTTTTAGAATTGGTTAAAAAAACTGGAGCTAAAAAAACTGTAAAAATAGATAGTTTTAATAATGAGTTCTCTCTGGATGAAAGAAGTAAATCTATTTCTATTGATAGAACTAAGTGCTTAAAATGTGGAAGATGTGTAACAGTATGTAAAAATAAAATAGGTACTAATGTAATTCAATTAAATGAAATTGAGAATAAGTTACTTGTAGGACCTGAAAATCTTAGATGTTTTGATGACACAGACTGCTTACTTTGTGGTCAATGTATAGCTGCTTGCCCTGTTGGAGCTTTAACAGAGATTTCTCACATTGAAAAAGTTGTTGAAGCTTTAAAAGATTCTAGTAAAAATGTTGTTATAGGTATGGCTCCATCTGTCAGAACTTCTTTAGGAGAACTTTTCCAAATTGAGTTAGGAAAGGATGTTACAAAACAAATCTATACAGCTTTAAAACTAATAGGATTTAAAAAGATATTTGACGTTAATTTTGCTGCAGATATTACAATTATAGAAGAAGGAACAGAATTAATTGAGAGAATACAAAAAAATGGAGTATTTCCTATGTTTACTTCATGTTGCCCTGGATGGGTGAGGTTTATAGAGAATTATAAGCCTGAATATATAAAAAATCTATCTACTGCGAAATCTCCACAACAGATATTTGGAGCGGCAACTAAAAATTATTATCCTGCTATGAATAATCTTGATCCAAAATCAATTTTTACAGTTTCTATTATGCCATGTGTTGCAAAAAAATATGAGAGTGAAAGAGATGAGATGCAAACTCATAATATAAGAGATATAGATGCTGTTCTAACAACTAGAGAACTAGCTGAACTTATAAAAATGAATGGAATAGATTTTAAAAACTTAGCCCATTCAGAAGCTGACTCTATTATGGGAGAGTACACAGGAGCTGGAACTATATTTGGTGTTACAGGTGGAGTTATGGAAGCTGCTTTAAGATCAGTTAAAGATATTGTTGAAGGTACGTCACTTGAAAATATAGAATATAAAGAGGTTAGAGGGTTTGAAGGTATTAAAGAAGCTACAGTTAAAATAGATAATGTTGATTACAATTTAGCTATAGTTAGTGGTGGAACTAATATATTTAGATTCTTTGAAGAAAATTTAGTTCAAAAAAATAATTATCACTTTGTAGAGTTTATGGTTTGTCCTGGTGGATGTATAAATGGTGGTGGACAACCTCATTTAAAAGCTTCTACAAAAGATGATACAGGATATAAAGAATTAAGAGGAGAAGTTCTATATTCTCAAGATAGAAATAGTGAAATTAGAAAATCTCATAAAAATCCTTCTGTGTTGTCAATGTATGAAAACTATATTAATATAGAGAAAGAAAGGGCTCATCATCTTTTTCATACAACATACAAAAATAAAAACTCTTAATTTTTGACTTAAGATTCAAAAAAAGATTGCATTTTTTGCAAAGTTGAACTATAATTCAAATGTAAAGATTCTTTATCATTGCTAGAAATTAATTAATAAAATTAATTATTCCCCCCACAATTAGCGGTGTTTAAATTTTTAATCAACCCTTACAAATTCATGTAAAAAAGTAGAAGGAAGTATAATAACTTCCCTCTACTTTTTTTAATTTAAAAATCACTCAAAATAATTGTAGAATCCTTTTGGCTAGCCTCTATAAGCTCCTCGCTAAATCCAGACTTTGAAAATAACATATAATACTCTTTCCGAGAACTATTTTTCCACTTAACAGCTTTAGCTTTCTCTTTAAGTTTGTAAAGAACACTTAATCCCACATGTTTATTTGACCATTTACATTCACCAAATAAAATCTCATTCTCTCCTAAAGCAACTACATCTATCTCCTCATTTTTATCCCACCATCTACCAAGGTTTTTTATAGGAAATGGAACTTTATTATCCCACATTAAACTCTCTCTCGAAAGGTCCTCATAAATTTTTGAAACCCATAAATCAAAAGTGCTTTTAATTTTTTCTAAAGGATAAGTTAAGTTTTCAATCTCTAAATAACTTTGGTAGGGATAAACATAGTTAAACCAAAAGTTCAGATAATTATCCTTTATTTTATAAAGAGCCTTCTTACTATTTTTTATATCCTCAGTTACAGGAATATCTTTTTCAAGAATATCTAACTCTATAAGTTTAGAAATATATGGAGTCAACCCATTGGATGGAATCTCTAACTGAGATGAAATAGAGGATATTTTCGTATTCCCAGCTGCTATTGATTGTAAAATAGAGAAATATCTAGATAGATCATTTATCTCTTCCTGAAGCAAAAATTTAGGCTCAGAGTATAAATAGTTATCTCTATCAAATATATTATGTTCTACATTCCAAAGTGGCGTTTTCTCTCTATCAAAACTTAAAATATATTTTGGAATACCTCCAGTGATTGAGTACATCTCAATTAATGAATGATGTGATTTCTCTTTAAAAAATTCTGGATAATATTTAAAATCTATTGGCTTTAATTTTATCTGAGCTGTTCTTCTTCCAAACAATGGACTATCATAAGCTAAAACCTCTGAGTACATCATAGAAATCAACGACCCACAAAGAATTATCATAATATTTTTATTTTTTAACTTCTCATCAAAAATTCTTTGAAATATAGATGAAAAACTTTTATTCACCATACAAAGATATTGGAACTCATCAATTACTAAAATAAACTTTTCATTTCCAAGTTTACTTATAAAATAATCAAATAACGTATCCCAATCTTTTATCTCGATTTTTTTTACAAAATCATCATTGAAATACTCTCCCAATTGGTTTTTAAATCTATTTATTTGAACAGTTTCATTTTGCTTATCTGCAAAAAAATAAAAAGCTTTTTTATCTTTTATAAATTCTTTTATAAGAGTTGTCTTCCCCACTCTTCGTCTACCATAAATAACAGTGAAGCTCGAATTTTTTTCAAATTCTCTATTTAAAGTTTTCATCTCTTTTTGTCTATTTACAAAACTCATAATATCACCTCATCTATATTATCTAATTTAAATTATAATAATTCAAATTATTATAATCTAAATTATTATACATCACAATTTTCTATTTTCCTAAAAAAATTTTTTAAAATTCAAACTTTTATTTAATAAAAAAACGTCCAAAGTTTATAATAATAGTTAGAAGGTAGAAAAGGATTTAAAAGATTTAAAGTAGTAAAAATAGCCATCACACAGTTTCAAAGATGTTTTAATTTTTAAAAAATGAAGAAAA
>ERZ772855.3026-NODE-3026-length-13249-cov-3.002046_pt1 | contig 13249 bp, 10 predicted proteins | sample MGYA00511900_ERZ772855 | MGnify/ENA primary metagenome ERZ772855 (study PRJEB29015, sample SAMEA2737701) | human gut metagenome | biome: human gut; feature: human-associated habitat; material: faeces | place: China | collected 2012 ...
AGGCCGGGGAAAAAGGGAGACACCAGGGTAAAGCTCTCCGTCTCGCCGGCAAAGCCAGGCACATAGCGGAACACGGCGAGAGGCAGGCAGTTCAGAAGAATGCCTGTAGCCAGCAGGCCTCTGCGCCGCCACGAGGTATCGCCCCCTCCGGGAGCGGAAAGAGCCAGTCCCAGGCCATAGTTCACGGCCATGAGCGCTGCCAGCAGAACAGTTCCCCATATATTCCAGAGAGCGCAGAGAAGCAGGGAAAAAGCCAGCAGCACGTAACTGAGCGCTTCCCTCTGCAGGGAAGCGATGAACTTCCACACAAAGAAGAAACAGGGGAGAAAAAAGCATAGGAAAACGTACAGTGAAACCGGCATACCGCTCCTCTCGATTCGCAGGCCTGCCCGCGCGGACCGGGCGGCAGATCAAAGGCCCTGACGCGTGAGGCGCCCGCCCCCGGGCTGCCGGCGCTCCCGTGACAAGCACCGTATTTTGGCGCACAATGCTGGCGGCTGGCGGGACTGGGCATGCGTCCGCTCAGGAAAACCCCTGTCAAATTTCCCGATTATACCAGCCCGAGATCCCAATGTCGATACACTCCGTTTCCATCCCCTGGCCCTACCGCAAGCCCCAGCACGCCCCCATCGTGCCGGTTTTTCTTCCCTTCGCCGGCTGCCGGACGCGCTGCATCTACTGCGCCCAGAACATCCAGACCGGACAGGGCGCTCACACGCCCCCTGCCGCCGTGCTCGATGCCTGTGACGGCATGCTGGCCTTCAGGAAACAGCGCGGACTGCCGCCCTGCGGACTGGCTTTCTTCGGAGGAACTTTCACGGGGCAGCCGCCGGAAGACCTGGAACTCTGCCTCGCGAGGGCCCGGGACTGGCTCGGGAAAGGACTCATCACAGGCTGGAGATGCTCAACCCGGCCAGACTGCCTTTCCGCCCCGCTCCTCGCCCGTATGCGTGCCTACGGATGCCGCACGGTCGAACTCGGTATCCAGAGTTTCGATCCGGAAGTGCTGCGCCGCGCCGGCCGCGGATACGGCCCTGACGTACCCGTAAGGGGCATGCGTCTCGTGAGGGAAGCTGGACTCGGGCTCGGATGCCAGCTTCTGCCAGGCCTTCCCGGTTCCACCCGGGATATTTTTCTTGAGGACGTGGACAGGGCAGTTTCCCTCGGCGCCACGTTCTTCCGCCTCTACCCATGCCTTGTCATCCGGGGCACGGCGCTCGAAGCGCTTTATACCAGCGGGCGCTACACTCCCTGGAGCATGGACATCACGGTTGACGCCCTGGCGGAGGGGACGGAGCGTGCGGCCAGAGCCGGACTCCCCGTCATCCGTATGGGCGTGGCCTATGAGCCCTCTCTTGTGGAAAACCTGGCAGCCGGCCCCTTTGATCCGGCTCTCGGAACACGGGTCATGTCCGCTCTCATTCTCAGGACACTGCGCAGAGCCGTGCCACAGGACATGCGCATCGCACAGGCGTCCCTGCCCCGCTTTACACAGGGCTATCTCTTTGGACAGAATGGGAACGCGGCTGCCGCCCTCAGGGATCTGGGCCTCACTGGCCGCACCTGCACATGGACGGACGGGGACGTCATCCGGCTCGCGCTGGCGCCCTGCCCTCCCGGGGAAGTACGGGGATAACAGAGCGGAAGGACTGGAGAGCAGATGGAAGACGGGAACAGAAAAAACGCAGAAGCGGTTCAGCAGGAAACGGCGGGCAGCCCCGTGGTCAGCGGAACCGTCACGAAAGCCGGAGCTGCGGGGGCAAAAAAAATCGCCCGCGTCAAACGCCTCGGCTTTTTCGGGCAGCTCTTCTCACCGGAAAACATCGCCCATACTCCCATCGGTTTTCTGCTCGCCCTCGCAGGTCTCACACTGGTCCTCATGGTCAGCCTGCCCGCCTTCATTTCCGTGGAACGCAACGAGGCGACGCTTACCCGCCTGCTTGCGGAAAAGGGCGCCTCGCTCATCATGGCCTTCGAAAACATCCTGCGGAGCGGCATGCGCTCACAGCCCGGCGTCAGGCTGCAGATCCTGCTTGAGGAAATGACCCGCGGCCACGATATCACGTTCATCGCCGTGGTCATGCCGGATGGCACCATCGTGGCCCACTCCAATCCCGAACGTATCGGCGAAATCCTGAACATCGACGGGCATGAGGCAGACGAAGCCGCCATCCATCAGCTTGATCCCCAGGGGGCCGTGCGCTGGAGCGTCCTCAATATGGAGGGCACGCACAGTTTCGTGGTCTACCGCAACTTCATGCCCGGGCCCAGGCCGCCGCGTATCCATCACATTCCGCTCATAGAACCGAAGCCCCTGCCCACACCCATGATCTTTCTTGGGATGGACGTGTCGCCCTTCGAGATCACCAAGGCCCAGAACAGAGCCTACGTAACCATGCTTGCCGGTGTCACGCTTCTCATCGGCCTTGCCTGTCTGCTGGCCCTTTATTATGCTGAGCGCGCCCGCCAGTCCCGTTCCCGCCAGCGTCTCGCCGAGGAACGCGTGCTTGTCCTCGAAGAGGAAGTACGCCGCAAGGAAAAGCTCGCCGCCGTGGGCAATCTCGCCGCGGGTGTGGCTCACGAAATCCGCAATCCTCTCAGTTCTATCAAGGGATACGCCACCTATTTCGGCATGCGTTTTCCCGAGGGGAGCGACGACCGCAAGGCTGCCACCGTCATGGTGAAGGAAGTGGATCGCCTGAACCGCGTGATCACGGAGCTCATCGGACTGTCCCGGCCCACGGACGTGAATATCCGGCCCACGCGCATGGATGATATGCTGGACCACGTGACCAGCCTCATAAGCCGCGATGCGGAAAACCGCGGCGTGAAGATTCTCATCCGTCTGCCGAACAAAGTTCCAGAAGCGCTCGCCGATCCCGATCGCCTGGGGCAGGCTCTCCTGAACCTCTGCCTCAACGCCCTCGACGCCATGCCGGACGGAGGCCTTCTGACCCTGGCCATTTCTTCGACATCCGACCGGGTCTGCCTTCTTGTGAAGGATAACGGCACGGGCATCTCCCAGGAAAACCTGGCCCACATTTTCGACCCCTATTTCACAACAAAAGCCAAGGGAACCGGCATAGGCCTGGCCACGGTGCACAAAATCGTGGAAGCCCTGAAGGGAGAAATCTCGGTGAACTCCCGTCAGGCCACGGACAAGCATCCCGGCGAAACCATTTTCCGCATCTGGCTTCCCAGAGTGAAGGAAAAAACTCCCGATGCCTCGCCCGACACGTCGCCGGACGGCGGCCTCCATGCAGGTAATTGAGATGAACAGCAAGAATACAGTCCTTATCGTTGACGATGACGAAGCCCACCGCGGCATGCTCTGCATGCTCCTCAAGACATGGGGCTATGATGTGGACGAGGCTGATGACGGCGACACAGCTCTCAGCAAGGTTCGCGAAAAATCCTTTGATGCCGTGCTGACGGATGTACGCATGGGCCGCGTGGACGGCATCACAACGCTCAGGGAAATCCTGAGCTACAACCCGTCACTGCCTGTCATCCTCATGACCGCCTATTCCTCCGTGCAGACAGCCGTGGAAGCGCTGCGCGTGGGGGCCTATGACTACCTCATCAAGCCCCTTGATTTCGACGCACTGAAGAATACGCTGGCCCGCGCTATCGAGCATTCCCGCCTGAGCGTGGAAAACCGCGAGCTCAGAAGACAGCTGGCCGAGGTTCCCAAAAACACCGAGATACTGGGCCGTTCCAAGGCCATCAACGATCTGCGCGCCATGATAAGCACGGTCGCTCCCACCGACGCCACGGTCCTCGTCACCGGCGAGTCAGGCACAGGAAAGGAACTTGTGGCACGCGCCCTGCACGCGGGAAGCCCCCGCGCCCAGAAGCCCATCGTGACGGTCAACTGCGCGGCCCTCGCCGAGAACCTCCTGGAATCCGAGCTCTTCGGCCACGAAAGAGGAGCTTTCACCGGTGCGGACAGACGCCGCGAAGGCCGATTCAAGCAGGCCGACGGAGGCACCCTTTTCCTGGACGAAATCGGAGAAATGCCCATCGGACTGCAGGCAAAACTCCTGCGGGCCCTTCAGCAGGGAGAAATCCAGCGGCTCGGTTCAGACCGCAGCGAGCACGTGGATGTGCGTGTCATCGCGGCCACCAACCGGGATCTCAGAAAAGAAGTGGCCAACCACAATTTCCGGGAAGACCTTTATTTCCGCCTCAACGTCATCACCATTGAGATCCCCCCTCTGCGTAAGCGCACAGATGACATTCCCCTGCTGGCAGCACACTTTCTCTCCCATTTCGAGGAGCGTAACCGCAAGAACATCAAGGGCTTCTCTCCCCAGGCCATGGATCAGATGCTGCACTATTCCTGGCCGGGCAACGTGCGCGAGCTCGAAAACGCCGTGGAACGCGCCGTGATTCTCTGCACTGGCGACCTCATCACGGAAAAAGAACTGCCCTTCTCCATTTCTGAGGAGGAAATGGCCGCGGCAAAGGCCGGAGAGAAAGAGGGCGGGACGTCCCTGGCCGGGCTTCCCCTCGAGGAAGTGGAACGCAAGGCCATCGAGGAAACCCTCAAAATGACCAAGGACAACAAGAGCGAGGCAGCGCGCACGCTCGGCATTACCCGGGCCACGCTGCACAACAAGCTGCGGAAGTACGACATCGGGAAGGGAGAATAGGCATGCGCGGCCGCAGCACAAAAAACCGGACATCCTCACGCCGCCTCGCCCGCCTGACCGACCTTTTCTTCGAGGCAGGCATGCTGCGCCATACGCCGCGGAGCGGATGGCAGTTTCTCGGACAGGGAAAGGAAAATGTGGCTGATCACAGCTTCCGCGTTGCCTTCATGTCCTACTGTCTGGCCAAAATGGCGGGCGCCGATCCCTGCCATGCCGCGCTGCTCGGGCTTTTCCACGACCTGCAGGAAGCCCGGACAGGTGACCTCAACTACGAGAACCAGCTTTACGGCCGCCCTGACGAACGCAGGGCCATGGCCGACTCAGTTAACGGCACGGGCATGGAAGAAATACTGGACTTCTACGACGAGTTCGAGGCCCGCAGTACTCCTGAAGCCCTCATCGCCAAGGACTGCGATCAGCTCGATCTCATCTTCAATCTGAAGGAAGAGCTGGACAAGGGCTGTCAGTTTGCCCGCGAGTGGCTGGCCTCCGCCCTCGAACGGCTCAGGACGCCGGAAGCCAGGGCCGTCGCCGAGTGCGCGATGCGCACTGATCACAACCGCTGGTGGTACGGACGCGTGGACCGCAGCTGGTGGGTCGACCGCAGAAAGGATCATCCCTCAGGGAAAAACGGCTACGGCTTCTGGGATCCCAACGCCGGCATCCGCCCCGCGCGCCGGACGCTGTGCCGTCCACGCCCGCAGCGCAGAAGCGCGGCCCCGCGCCCCTCGGACCGCCCAGGAAAGGAATGAACGGAGCCAGCGTTGCGAAGCCGGCAAAAACTGGGTACAAACAAGCCCGTTTTTTACGGTGCCCGTGATAACGCCGCGCCGTCTGAAAATTCACACCTTTACGCAAAAAAGAGTTTCCGAATGTCTGTCATAACCCGCTTCGCCCCCAGCCCGACGGGGCACCTGCATATCGGCGGCGCCCGCACCGCCATTTTCTCCTGGCTCCTCGCCCGCCATTTCAAGGGGCAGTTCCGTTTCCGCATCGAGGATACTGACCTTCTGCGCTCCAAACAGGAATACACGGATTCCATTCTGGCCTCCATGAAATGGCTCGGCCTCACCTGGGACGGCGAGCTGACCTACCAGACCAAACGCATGGACCTCTACAACAAGTACGTGGACAAGCTTCTTGAGACCGGCCACGCCTACTGGTGCGGATGCACAGAGGAAGAGGTCAACGCCATGCGCGAGCGCGCCAAGGCCCGCGGCCTCAAGCCCCGCTATGACGGCCATTGCCGCAATCTCAATCTCGGCCCCGGCGAGGGCCGCTGCGTACGCCTCAAGTGTCCCCTGGAAGGCAAGGTTGTCTTCGATGACATGGTCAAAGGCCGCATCAGTGTCGATGTGAGGGAACTTGACGACATGGTCATCCGCCGCTCGGACGGCACCCCCACATACAACATGGCCGTGGTTGTAGATGACCACGACATGGGCATCACCCACGTCATCCGCGGTGACGACCACGTGTCCAATACCCCCCGCCAGATTCTCATCTATCAGGCTCTCGGCTTTCCTGTTCCCACCTTCGGTCACGTGCCCATGATTCTCGGACCGGACGGAGCCAAGCTCTCCAAGCGCCACGGCGCCAGGGCCGTCATCGAGTACCAGAAGGACGGTCTCCTGCCCCAGGCTCTGGTGAACTACCTTGTCCGCCTCGGCTGGTCCCACGGCGACCAGGAGATCTTCAGCCTTGACGAACTCATCGAGCTCTTCGACGGCACGCACATGAATCCTTCCGCCGCCCGCTTTGACGTGCGCAAGCTGGAATGGCTCAACGCGCACTACATGCGCAATCTGCCGGTGGAAGAACTCGCCCGCCTGACCAGGCCCTTCGCCGAAGAAGCCGGTTACAGGGATCTTCCGGAACCGAAGCTGCAGGCCCTGTGCGCCATGTTCCGCGACCGCGCCAAGACTCTTATCCAGCTGGCCGCTAACTTCGCCCCCATGCTGAAGAAGGCAGCCGATCTTGAATATGATGAAAAGGCCGTTGCCAAAAATCTCACGCCCCAGACCAAGGAACATCTCTCCGCTCTGATCAGCGTGTTCGGTGACGTTTCTGACTTCAGAAGTGAGCCAATCAACGATGCTCTCAAAGCCTATGTCGACGGGCACGGCCTGAAATTCAAGGACGTCGCCCCGGCGCTGCGCACCGCCCTGGTCGGTTTCATGGGCGGATCGCATCTTCCGGACATCATGGAATTCCTCGGGAAGGAAGAGAGCCTTGATCGCCTGAAGAGGGCCATTACCCTGACCGTCGCCTAGCCTTTTCCCTTTCCCTTCCGGCGCTTTCATGCTCCGGCCCGCCACCGCGGACCGGAGCTTTTTTGCCCTTAAGACCGAGGACCTTCATGCCGCAGTCAGCCATCAGCCTTCTTGCTCCGGCCATGCAGAAATGGACAGCCGATCAGCACTGGGCAAAACTGCGCCCCATTCAGGAAAAGGCCATACCCGTCATCCTCAGGGGCGGAAGCGACGTCATCATCTCAGCAGCCACGGCCTCAGGCAAAACAGAAGCGGCCTTTCTGCCCATCGGCTCGCTCCTCATCACAAAGCCCGCCAGCAGTCTGGGCGCCCTCTGCCTGAGCCCGCTCAAGGCCCTCATCAACAATCAGGCTGAGCGCCTCGCCGGCATTTTCCGGGACACGGGCGTTCCCGTCACTGCCTGGCACGGCGACGCCGGCTGGGAAACCAAACGGAACTTCTTGGAATGTCCGCGCGGCATTCTGATCATCACCCCGGAATCCCTTGAAACGCTCCTCATGCGGCACAACACATGGTGCCGGGCCGCATTCAGCGATCTCCGCTGCGTTGTCATTGACGAGTTTCACGACTTCCTTTCCGGGGAACGCGGCTGGCAGACACAATCCCTCCTGAAACGGATCGAAAGCAAGGTGCACCGCCCTGTGCCGCGTATTGCCCTGAGCGCCACGCTGGGCGATATCGGCGAAACGGAAAACTTTCTGCGGCCGGGAAGGGGCGATTACCCCTGCGCCGTCATCGATGACGAAAAAACGGCCGCTGACCGGTCATTCAGGTACGCGGTTACACGCACCATTTCAGGTCTCCGTGGGCGAAAGACCAGGCTCCCCGTGACGAAAGGCTTATTCAGGATCTCTTCACGCTTCTCGGGGGGAAGAACAATCTCATCTTCACCAACTCCCGTTCCCGCACCGAACAGATCGCCGGAAGCCTGAGCGCCCTGTGCAGGGAAAAGGGCATGGACAACGAATTTTTCCCGCATCACGGAAGCCTCGCCCGGCACCTGCGCCTCAGCCTTGAAAAACGCCTGCAGGAAGGCAGCCAGCCCACAACCGCTGTCTGCACCAAGACCCTGGAACTCGGCATCGACATAGGCAGTGTGGACAGCATAGCCCAGGTGGCGGCCCCATGGTCCGTTGCCAGCCTGCGTCAGAGGCTTGGTCGATCCGGCAGACGGGGCGGCCGCCCCCTGCTCAGGCTCTTCATCACCGAGAACGTTCTCACTCGCAAAAGCTCCATCTGGGACATGCTGCGGCTCGAGCTCTTTCAGAGCCTGGCCATGCTCAGCCTGCTCAGCCAGGGACGTTTCGAACCGCTCGCGCCGCCCCGCCCCCACTTTTCCACACTTGTGCAGCAAATTATCTCCGTCACTGCCCAGTATGGAGGCGTACGGCCTTCACAACTGTGGAATCTGCTCTGCAAAAACGGGCCGTTCCGCGTCAGCGACACGGATTTTATCCAGCTCCTGCACACGCTCGCCGACAGGGATGTCATCCGCTCCGCGGAGGATCACAGAATAGAACTCACGGACAGGGGCTTCTCCATGGCGGAAGACAGCCAGTTCTCCACGTCCTTCAGCACCACGGAATATTACGAGCTCGAAAGCGGCGAGGAGCATATCGGGGCCCTCCCTCTTGAAGAGCCTCTGGAAAAGAATCAGCGCATCCTCTTTGCCGGGCGTTTCTGGAAAATCACGGATATCGACGAGGCCCGAAGAAAAATCAGCCTTGAGCCCGCACAGGACGGCCTGTCACCGCGTTTTTCCGGAGGAGGCGCGGCCGTGCACGATATTGTACGCAGGGAAATGCTGGCTCTCTACCGGGCGGGGAAGGAACCTGGGCTCTGCGACTTCATGGCCAGGAAGCTCTTTGACGAAGGCGCCAGCGCCTTCCGGGAACTCGGCCTTCTCTCGCGCAACTGCGTTTCCTGGGGAGAGAAGTTCTATATTCTGCCGTGGCTCGGGGACAGAACCACGCGCACCATCTCCGCACTTCTGCGGTCAGAGGGGCTGGACGCGAGCGACCTCCACGGCATCATAGAAGTGAAGGACACGAGCCGCCGCGCGGTCATGGACGCTATCCGCAAAGTGCGGGACGGAGATGCCCCGGACAAAAACATCCTCGCCCGCAACATACCCGAAACCCTGTACGGCAAGTTCGATTCCCTGCTTCCCGCGGAGCTCCGGATGAAGGACGCAGTCCTGCGCTATTACGATCTGGCCGGAGCCCTCAGCTGGATGAAAACATTCAGGGGCTGAACAGGCCCCGGCTAGTAGCCGCAGGCGAGACCGTCTCCCCTGGGATCGGAACCTCCCTGCAGGACACCTGTCTTCTGATTCACGAGAATGGCTCCGGCGTGCCCCATGACGTCGGTATAGTCTTCGACCTTCTTCACCGGATGGCCGCGCCTGGCGAGCCCGCAGACAACTTCGTCCGGGATGCGTCCCTCGAGCCTGAGATCATTGGAGTCCGCGCCCCAGGTGCGCCCGTACAGCCAGCGGGGCGCGTCGATGGCTTCCTGCGGCGTCATGCCGAAATCAATCATGCGCGTTACCAGGGCAGCCTGCGTCTGTGGCTGTCCCTCTCCGCCCATGGTTCCGTATACGAGCTCTGGCCTGCCGTCCCTGAGCAGCATGGCCGGGTTGAGCGTGTGGAATGTACGCTTTCCGGGCTGAAGGCAGTTCACATGCCCCGGATCGAGGGAGAAGAAACTGCCCCGGTTCTGAAGGATGATGCCCGTATCCCCGGGGACGATGGCAGAGCCGAAATCATGATAGATGCTCTGAATAAGGCTGACGGCGCAGCCTTTTCTGTCCACGACGCCGAGCCATATGGTGTCGCCCGCGGGATCCATGGGCTGCACATGCTGAGCCGCCTTCTCCATGCTGATGCGCGCGGCCTGTTTGCGGCCGTGCTCCGGAGAGAGCAGAAACTTCAGGGGAATATCCAGAAAAGCGGGATCCGTGAGCCAGCGATCCCGGTCCGCAAAGGCTTCCTTGGTGGCCTCCACCAGGAGATGGTAGTAAGCGGCTGTGCCCTCTCCGAGGGCAGCCACATCGAAATTTTCAAGGATATTAAGAATTTCGAGAGACGCCATGCCCTGGGTATTGGGCGGCAGGTTGAAGGCCGTACGCCCGCGGTAGCGCACCGTTATGGGCTCCACCCAGTCAGCCGTGTGTGACGCGAAATCGGCCGCGGTCAGGAGACCGCCATGGGCGTCCATGTCTGCGCATATGCGCGCCGCAATACTGCCCCTGTAAAATTCGTCGGGACCGTTCTCCTGCAGGGCTTTCAGCGTGGCGGCCAGCCGGGGCTGACGGAACACGTCCCCCGTGGAGTACGGCTTTCCATCCCTGAGAAAGGTTTCCGAGAAAGCCTGGAAACGCTGAAGACAGCGCGCTTCCCTGTCTCCGGTATCCGTGTTGATCACGCTCCACCTGTGGAGGGAGGACGAAACGGGAACGCCGTCCACGGCAAGTTCCAGGGCGGACGCCAGCAGATCCTTCCAGGGCAGGGTGCCGTCCATGTGATCCCGGCTGTACACGAAGGCGCTGCCCCACCCGGAAACCACACCGGGAACCGTATTGGCCGCAAGCCATCCGCGTGAAGGAATCTTCGTGAGTCCCTTTGAGCGGTAAAACCCGATAGTCGCCTTCTCTCCGGCGCGGCCCGAAGCGTTGAGGCCGCGTACAGTTCCGGAACCGGCATCGTAAATAAGCCAGAAATTGTCTCCCCCCAGCGTGCACATCTGCGGATAGACCACGGTCAGCGCGGCAGCCGTTGCGATGGCCGCTTCCACGGCGTTGCCGCCACGGCGCAGGATATCAAGGCCTGCCTGGCTCGCCAGATAGTGGGGAGACGTCACCATGCCATGCATGGCCATGGGATCGGTGCGCTGGGAAATGGTCATGGGAGACATGGCTCCCGCCTTCATGCCGTCTGTACTCATAGCCTGTTCTCCTGTACGGGGCCTGTCTGCTCAGGCCCGCCTGCCATTCTGCCAGCAAAAGGCGTGCCGCGGTCCGGGCGGGACGCGTCACGGGGAAAGATCCGGAAAATCACCGCACATGCCGGGGAAAGAGCGGTGAGAAAGAGCCTGCAGGGCTCCCTCCCTGCGATAAAAACGTACCACGCGTTTCCGGGATGCCGTATTTGTATCAGCTCCGTCCTGAAACGGTCCCTCCGGGCAGCAGGCTTTCCTCAAGAGAAGCGTCCACATTCACTTCCCGCGTAAAGAGCACCTTGTCCATGCGCATGGTGCCCGACGCGGCCCCCCGCATGGGTTTCACATGGCGGACCTCGCAGTACGTGACAAGCCCCCTTTCTTCGCCCCTGAGCCAGCTCTTGCAGGCCGCAAGCGATCCAGCCTCATCGAGGGTTCTTCCGGGAACCTGCTCCCCCGCATGGCGCAGGCGGATAATCACGTGGGAGCCGGGTCCGCCTGCCGCGTGCACCCAGATGTCATGCTGGGCCGCCAGCTTGCGCACGGCAAGATTCCCGCGGGCGTCCCTGCCGCGCAGAAGCGGATACCCGTCGGAACTTACGAAGAGCTGCACGTGTTTGGGAACCTCGGGCAGCTTCGCCGGCGCCGGAACGTCCTGGTTATTCCCGGGCCCCGCAACCATGCCCAGAAGGATTTCATCACGGCGGCGCCGCAGCGCGGAGAGTTCGTCCGCGAGCTGCCTGCGGCGCTCAGCCACGTGCGCGAGTCCGCGCTCACCGCGCCTTGCGCTGTGGAACAGGCGTTCCATGTTTTCCCGGACCGTCCAGCGCTTATCCAGGACAATTGTGCGCTGCTTTCCATCCCGCCCCCAGACCTGTACTTCGGGGGCTCTGAAATCCTGGGGCCACTGCCAGAGCGAGCCCTGAAGGAGCAGAGCGTCTTCCTTGCCGGCCCGCATGCGTCCGAGGCGTTCTTCTTCCTCGTCCTGCTTTTCCAGCAGACGGACAAGCTTCTTCTCGCGCCTGTTGAGAGGCTGTGCCGCCCTCGTGGCCTGCCTGCGTTCGGCCTCTGCCAGAACAAGATCAGCGCCGGCACGGGCCAGTGCACCGAGCACGTCCGGTTCCACGCTTTCAGTCAGCCCCTTCACCCTGTCGGGCTGCAGAGGCCAGCAGGAGACCTTTTCAACAGTACCAGGAGCACCCTGCGCACCTGGACGGGAATACAGAAAGATGTCTCCGCCTCCGTCCTCAAGATCCACAAGGAGGGCAGCCCTGTCTCCTCCGTCCATCCCCTTCATGGCCCTGCGCAGGGCCGGGGTCAGCACAGGCCATTTGTTCCAGTCAGCCAGAGCTTCTCCGAGATTTTCACGGGACGGCCAGGCGGGCTCTGAAGGAAGCGGGGCCCCGTCAGCGCCGAGAAAGCACAGCGAGGCTCCCTCGCGCAGGGAAAGCTTCAGCCAGACGAGCTTCGCGCCGTCTCCCTCGGCAGCCGGAACCTTTTCCTCTGCCGGAACGCTCCCCCCAAACATGCCTGCCGGAATGGCTCCGGATACGAGAAGCCAGAGTTCGCGCTCGACCCACCGGGACACGGCCCTTCGTATGGTGTGCCCTGCTGCGTATTTGCGCAGGCGCATCACCGGAGCGGAAGGGGTTCTGCCGGCGGCCACGCGTGCCGGGGAAAGGAACATGAAGGGATCCTTGTGCCCGGGACGGAAAACGAGCTGCGCTTTGCGGCCAAAACCGGGACGGGAAGCGAAGAGATCCAGGTTAAGTGTCAGCACGCCGTCTGCCGGCTCCTGGATTTTTGCCAGGCGGGCTCCCTCAAGGAGCGGTACGCAGGCTCCGCAGAAACGGCGGAAAAGATGGGCGTCCAAATTCTTCCTCCGGCTTGTGGCGTTTCAGAAAAAAAACGGCACGCCCGTCAGAAAAGGCGGGCATGCCATTGAAGTGCATAGTTCGGAAATGAAGATCCCCGGAGAGGTTAATCGCCCCGCTGACTCTCTTCTTCTTCCTGCTTGGCCTTGCAGTTGATGCAAAGGCGGGTCACCGGACGGGCTTTGAGACGGCTGAGGCTGATTTCCTCGCCGCATTCTTCGCAGATGCCGTAGGTGCCGTCATCGATGCGCTGAAGAGCTTCCTTCACCTTCTTGATCAGGCGGCGTTCCCTGTCCCTGATGCGGAGAGTGAACGCACGATCCGACTCGGCCGTGGCGCGATCCGCGGGGTCAGCGAAGTTCTCACTGGTACCGCTGAGTTCCTCGAGCGTCGTATCACCCTTCTTCTGGGCCTCCTCAAGCATATTGGTGAGAAGGTTCCGGAAATATTCAAGGTCTTTCTGGTCCATAAACCCCTCCCGCCGAAAGGCGGAATTGCATGCAAAAAG
>ERZ772855.3046-NODE-3046-length-13171-cov-15.808402_pt1 | contig 13171 bp, 4 predicted proteins | sample MGYA00511900_ERZ772855 | MGnify/ENA primary metagenome ERZ772855 (study PRJEB29015, sample SAMEA2737701) | human gut metagenome | biome: human gut; feature: human-associated habitat; material: faeces | place: China | collected 2012 ...
TTTAGTGATTTTTTGATCAATCAAGTCTTGGTAGGAGACGTTAATGGTCAGGAGTCTACGACGTTGGTTGTCGGTACGACTTTGACGATTTTCCAAAAGAAGCCAAACAGTTAAAAGGAAGATAGTAAAGAGGACGGCCAGTAGCAGATAGCCCGTCCCAGATGCCAGACCAATAATCATGGCCATGAAGACAGCGATTAGTTCTCTAGAACCGCTGGTGGCAGAACGAAAACGAATGAGACTAAAGGTCCCCGCCACGGCAATAGAGGTCCCCAAACTACCATTGACAAGGAAGATAACTAGGGTCATCAAACATGGAAGTAGGGTCAAACTGATGACAAATTCTCTGGTGTAGAGGGTTCGGTATTTGTAAGTCCAGGTTAGGGCCAATCCTAAAACAAGGCTGACCAGTAAGGCCAGCATGAGTTGAAGGGGACTTGCAGTTGCGGTTGCATCATTAAAGATAGAATTGAAGAGATTAGACATAGGTAGCACCTCCTTTTTCTTGAACTGGATGTGGCCCGTAGTCTAGACCTTGAGACTTATGATAGGCGCAGCTGTATTTTGAGAATTTCTGCTCTTCCAAACCATATTTGTCTAAGATAGCTTGAAGCCAGTCTGGTTTTTGCCCAGGTGCCTTGATTTCCATGATAATCGTATCTTCATCAAGAAGGGGAAAACCATGATTTCCCTTAAAGAGACTGACGTCTTCATCACGGTAAGTCAAATTTTGGTCAAGGGTAACACGAACTTTATTGTAGGCATAGCCTTCGATAGTCTCTTTTTCTTTCATCGAAAAACGGTCGTAGTAGATATACATACGAGGTTTGAGCCCCTCATCATATCGTTGACGTAAGTGGTGGATATCCTGTAAGAGCTGGCGGTCAGTGATTTGACCATGGTTCTTACTATCTGTCATCAAGTTAGTGATGGCAAGCGGTGTTGAAAAGAGACGAAACTTATGACCGATTCCTTCATCATCTTTGGCTTTAACCTCTAAAAATACCTTACTATCAATTTTAGGATTGGCTAGGTAGGTACGCATGCGGATTTTCTCTTGACGGTGATTACCATCTAGGGCATCTTGGATGACGTCAAAATTATCCGTATCAAAGTAAATATTTGAAATGGTAGAAGTCGGATAATCGTCCTCCACTAAATACTCCTTAAGATCAGTAAGCAGGTCCTCAAGATTTTCCTTTGAGACCACATATTTTGTTTCAATACGTTTAAAACGTGTTTCCAATTGTTTAACCATGAAAAAACTCCTTTTATAGATAAGATACAAAGCCGTGAAGCAACTCTCAGGAAAATAGGGAATTTATTGTAGAAACATCTATTTCCAAACAGTCGACTTATTGTTTTAATTCTTTTTTTATAGTAGAAAAGTTGAGCGAAAATGTACTATTTCTATATAGCACTTACTAGCTTGCCTACTAGTCTATGGGACTTTTCTGAAAGTTTTCCTAAGTCAAACTTTCACCAAACTTAACTTAAGATAAGTTTCAGTTATCCTTTAGAAATGTTTTAGGTAAGTCCCGTAAACTGTAATCATCCAAACGAACCCGAGAGGAAAATTATATGAAATCAAAAAAACTAAAAAAATGGACGACTTTATTAACCTGTGCGACAGCCCTAACAGTCATGACGGCTTGTAGCCAATCAAGCAGTCAGTCAACTGGGACGACGTCAAGCACGACTTCAAAAACAAGTGCTGTAACAGCAACGACCAGTAAGAAAACAAATAAGAACAACAGCAACCACTTTACTTCTAAAGATTCTGATACCTCTTATAATGAAAGCTCAGCTACAAAAATTAAGTTATCAGGCTCATCTGCGGATGTTTCAGGTGATGGTGCAGCCCTATCAGGTTCAACTGTAACCATCTCCAAAGCTGGTACCTACGTCATTTCAGGAAAATCCGACGGTTTGAAAATCAAGGTAGACGCTGGGGATTCAGATGATGTCCATATTGTTCTAGATGGTGTTACCATGACTAATACAAATGCAGCAATCAACGCCACAAAAGCTGGTCATGTCTATCTGACACTTAAAGATGGCACTACAAACACACTTTCTGATTCAAGTTCTAATAGTGATGAAGATGCGGATGCTGTGATTTTTTCTAAAGGAGATTTGACCATTAACGGTTCAGGTACCCTAAATATTGATGCCAAGAAAAACAACGGTATTAAAGCCAATGACAGCCTTCATATGACTGGCGGTACCTATAAGATTTCCTCAGTCGGTGATGCCTTCAATGTCAATGATGAACTCAATATCACAGGAACAACTATGACTATTGAGGCTGAAGAAGATGCTGTTAAGGTTGATAATGATGACGACACCTCAGTAGGTACCATGTATCTGTCTGACAATACCATGACCATCAAAGCTGGTGATGACGGTATCCATGCTTCTGGTGACCTTATTATTGATAGCGGTACTTACAAGGTTGAAAAATCAACCGAAGGTATCGAAGGTAAATCTGTGACCATCAATGGTGGAAATATCGATGTCTATGCAACGGACGATGGTGTCAATGCGGCCAATGCTAATGCCAGTCAAAGTGAGATTTTCTTCAAGATGACCGGTGGAACCCTAAATGTTGAGGTTGGCGAGGGTGATACCGACCCAATCGATTCTAACGGAGATATTATTGTATCGGGTGGAACGATCAATTTGACTGGTCAGTCTGGCTTTGACTTTGATGGTTCAGCGACCTATACCGGTGGTGACATTACTATCAATGGTGAGAAACAAACTAAGATTGAAAACTCAATGCCTGGCGGCGGTGGCCCTCAAGGTGGCGGTGGTCCCCAAGGTGGTGGACAACCAGGTGGCTTTGGAGGAGGTCACTAAAGAGTCATAGGATGAAACAGAAAGGAAGTGCCTATGTATATTATTATTCCAGCTTATGAACCAGACAAACGCCTGATTCAGGTGGTTCAAGATATTACCATAAAACTCCCTAAAGCCCGTATTATTGTTGTTAATGATGGGAGTGGCCCAGGCTATAACGACTATTACGACGAAACGGCTTTTATTGGAGCGACTGTCCTTACCCATCCTGTCAATAAAGGAAAAGGAGCTGCTCTCAAAACTGCCTTTGCTCACATTCAAGAAGAAGTAGTCAGTCAGCACCTTTCGGCTCAACCTATTGTCACAGTTGACAGTGACGGTCAACATCTGATTAAAGATATTGTCCGTGTGGCCAAGGCAATCGAGGAAAATCCAAGTCATCTTGTCTTGGGTGCGCGTGCCTTTGTTGGTAAGGTGCCAGCGCGTAGCCGCTTTGGGAATAAGGTGACTGCTGGACTTTTCCGTCTAGTAACTGGTCAGAAAGTCACAGATACTCAGACGGGGCTTCGAGGCATGTCAACCGACCTGATTCCATGGCTTCTTAATCTGGATGGCAATCGTTTCGAGTACGAGTTTAATATGTTGCTTGAAGCCAAAAAGTCAGGCTACCAAATCTCTGAAGTCCCTATCGAGACCGTTTATCTGGAGGAAAATAAAAGTTCACACTTTCGGCCTATTCGTGATTCCATCCGTATTTACAGCCCTTTTTTAAAGTTCTCTGGCACGGCCGTCTTGGCCTCAGTCATTGATGCAACAGCCTTATTTGTGCTCTTTGCCTTGACGAAGAATCTGCTCCTTTCGGTCGTGCTAGCTCGTGTGATTTCGGCTTCCAGCCAGTGTCTACTGAACGCTAATGTGGTCTTTAATCCGACAAGCTCCCTCTTTAGATCGAGTGTTCGTTACTTTATGTTGGTCCTGGTCCTCCTGGCCTGTAACTATTTCTTACTTAGTAGTCTAGTTGCTATTGGTTTAGGCCTGGTTCTGGCAAAATTGGTGACAGAAACCTTGCTCTTTTTAGTCAGCTACAGGGTCCAACATCACGTCGTTTTTGCTTAATAGCTGACTTGAAAATCGCTAACTGATTGAATAGAGATAGCTTATTTACCTCCCGATTACTTCTAAAAATTTTCCTAAAAATAGAAAAAAACTACCGTTTTCGATATTCGGTAGTTTTTAATGATTGTCGAAATGTTTTTCAATTTACATTATGATTAAAAATTGAAATGACTTGATAAAGACTCGAAATGGCTGAAAAAAATATGCTATAATGAAATTGTTTGAATTATGTAGATTTCATTCAAACTAGGAAAATGAAAAGAGGACCTAAAATGGGAAAAAAGGTACATTATAAGCTTCACAAAGTTAAGAAGCAGTGGGTGACGATTGCCGTCACTTCGGCAGCACTTGCCTCTATCGTAGGTGGCGCTACAGTTGCCAATCAAAAGGTTTCAGCTGATGAAACAACTCAACCAGTTGCCTCTACGACAGCTGAAAGCGATGTTGTCGTTGAAACGCATGAAGTAGCCGCTCCTGCAGCAACTGCTACGACAGATGCGACAGCAACAACAACTGACAAGGCTGCTGATACTGCAACGGTCGAAACTCCTGCGGCAGTAACCACTGCAGCAGATACAAGTGCTAATACGGTGGCACCAGCAACAACTGATCGTGCAGCAGTAGCAAATGGTGCGACAACAGAAGCACCAGCTGCAACTGCGACTGCGACAGATACAACGCTTACAGTAGCTGAAAAACCAAAATCTGGTGTTACTGAAAAAGAAGAAACAGCAGCACTCTCTTTGGACAACATCAAACAAGTTGATGGTAAATACTATTATGTCAAAGAAGATGGTTCATACAAAACAAACTTTGCTGTTTCAGTTAATGGCCAGTTGCTTTACTTTGGTAAAGATGGTGCTTTGACAAGCACATCAACACACTCGTTCACACCAGGTACAACTAATCTAGTTGATGCTTTCTCTTCACATAACCGTGCTTACGATTCTAAGAAAGAAAGCTTTGAGTTGGTAGATGGTTATTTGACACCAAATAGCTGGTATCGTCCAGTCACTATTTTGGAAAATGGTGAAAAATGGCGTGTATCAACTGAGAAAGACTTTCGTCCACTTTTGATGGCATGGTGGCCTGATGTAGATACACAAGTTGCCTACCTCAATACTTTCTCTAAACACTTTAACCTTAACGCAACTTATTCAACCAGCCAAAGTCAATCTGAATTGAATGCAGCTGCTAAGACAATTCAAATTAAGATTGAACAAGAAATTTCAGCTAAAAAATCAACTGAATGGCTTCGTCAAGCAATTGAGTCTTTTGTAAAAGAACAAGACCAGTGGAATACTACAACTGAAAACTATACCCTTGCTGACCACCTTCAAGGGGGAGCTCTTCTTTATGTCAATAATGACAAGACACCTTGGGCAAATTCTGATTACCGTTTGCTTAACCGTACACCAAGTAACCAAGATGGTTCTCTAAATGGTACAGGAAGATACTTGGGTGGTTATGAATTCCTACTTGCCAATGACGTTGATAACTCAAATCCAGTTGTGCAAGCTGAGCAGTTGAACCAAATTCACTATCTTGTGAACTGGGGATCAATTGTTATGGGTGATAAGGATGCTAACTTTGATGGTATCCGTGTTGATGCAGTTGACAATGTCGATGCTGACCTTCTCCAAGTTTATACAAACTACTTCCGAGCAGCCTTTGGTGTGGATAAATCTGAAGCCAATGCACTCGCTCACATTTCTATCCTTGAAGCTTGGGATTTAAATGATAATGCTTATAATCAAAAACATGATGGTGCAGCCCTTGCCATGGATAATAACCTTCGTTATGCAATTATGGGTGCACTTTATGGATCGGGCTCTTCATTGAAAGATTTGATTACTAGCAGTTTGACAGACCGTACAAATAATAGTAAGTATGGAGATACACAAGCTAACTATATCTTTGCGCGTGCTCATGATAACCTTGTTCAAGATATCATTCGTGATATTGTTCAAAAAGAGATCAATCCAAAATCAGATGGTTATACCATGACTGATGCTGAATTGAAACGTGCCTTTGAAATCTATAATGAAGATATGAAGAAGGCAGAAAAACGTTATACTATTAACAATATTCCAGCTGCCTATGCTTTGATTCTTCAAAATATGGAGCAGGTAACTCGTGTTTATTATGGAGATCTTTATACGGATAACGGCCAATATATGGCTACCAAGTCTCCTTACTACGATGCTATCACAACGCTCTTGAAGAACCGTATGAAATATGTTTCAGGTGGACAATCGATGAAAGTCGACACGTTCAATGGAAAAGAAATCTTGTCATCTGTTCGTTACGGTAAAGATATTATGACTGCTGACCAAACTACGGGTGTAGCAGAAACAAGTAAACATTCTGGTATGTTGACCCTTATTGCCAATAATCAGGATTTCTCACTGGGTGATGGTACTTTGAAAGTTAACATGGGTAAACTTCATGCTAACCAAGCCTACCGTCCATTACTTCTTGGTACTGATAAGGGAATTGTCACTTACGAAAATGATGCAGCAGCAGCTGGAAAAATTAAATACACCGATGCTGAAGGGAACTTGACTTTCAGTGGAGATGAAATCAAGGGATATCGAACTGTTGATATGAGAGGTTATCTTGGTGTTTGGGTACCAGTAGGTGCGCCTGATAACCAAGATATCCGTGTTAAAGGTTCAGATAAGAAACTTGACAAGACATTTTCTGCTACTGAAGCATTGGACTCACAAGTTATCTATGAAGGTTTCTCAAACTTCCAAGATTTTGTTGAAAAAGATAGCCAATATACTAATAAATTGATTGCAGAAAATGCGGAACTCTTCAAGTCATGGGGAATCACATCATTCGAGATGGCTCCTCAATTTGTATCGGCTGATGACCGTACTTTCCTTGATTCTGTTATCCAAAATGGCTATGCCTTTACTGACCGTTATGACCTTGCCATGAGTAAGAATAACAAATATGGATCTAAAGAAGATCTTCGTGATGCACTTAAGGCGCTTCACAAGCAAGGTATTCAAGCAATTGCTGACTGGGTTCCAGATCAACTTTATCAATTGCCAGGACAAGAAGTTGTAACAGCAACACGTGCTAATAGTTATGGTACTCCAAAGGCCAATGCTTATATCAATAACACTTTATATGTTGCAAATTCTAAATCATCAGGTAAGGACTTCCAAGCTCAATATGGTGGTGAGTTCCTTGATGAGCTCCAAAAGAAATATCCACAGTTGTTTGAAGATGTGATGATATCAACTGGTAAGAAGATTGATCCATCTGTTAAAATCAAGCAATGGTCTGCTAAGTACATGAATGGTACTAATATCCTTGGTCGTGGTAGTCGTTATGTTCTCAGTAACGATGCTACTGGTCGCTACTATCAAGTTACTGAGAATGGCATCTTCTTGCCAAAACCTTTGACGGACCAAGGTGGTAAGACAGGTTTCTACTATGATGGTAAGGGTATGGCCTACTTTGATAATAGTGGTTTCCAAGCTAAGAATGCCTTCATTAAATATGCTGGAAATTACTATTACTTCGATAAAGAAGGTTATATGTTAACTGGTCGTCAAGATATCGATGGTAAGACTTATTTCTTCTTGCCAAACGGTATCCAGCTTCGTGATTCTATTTATCAACAGGATGGTAAATATTATTACTTTGGTAGCTTTGGTGAGCAGTACAAAGATGGTTACTTTGTATTCGATGTACCGAAAGAAGGTACTTCAGAAACAGAAGCTAAATTCCGTTATTTCTCACCAACTGGAGAAATGGCTGTTGGCTTGACTCATGCTGGTGGAGGATTGCAATACTTTGATGAAAATGGCTTCCAAGCTAAAGGTACTAAGTATGTGACTCCAGACGGAAAACTCTACTTCTTCGATAAAAATTCAGGTAATGCCTACACAAATCGTTGGGCAGAAATTGATGGTATCTGGTATGAATTCAACGATCAAGGATATGCACAAGCTAAGAAGGGTGAATTCTACACAACAGATGGCTCAACATGGTTCTACCGTGATGCAGCTGGTAAAAATGTGACAGGTGCTCTTACTTTGGATGGTCACGAATACTACTTCCGTGCAAATGGTGCCCAAGTTAAAGGTGAATTTGTTACTGAAAATGGCAAGATTAGCTACTACACTGTAGATAACGGTTATAAAGTTAAGGACAAGTTCTTCGAAGTAAACGGCAAGTGGTACCATGCTGATAAGGATGGTAACCTCGCCACAGGTCGTCAAACAATTGACCACCTTAACTATTACTTCAATGCTGATGGAAGCCAAGTCAAATCTGATTTCTTCACTCTTGATGGTGGTAAGACATGGTACTATGCCAAAGATAATGGTGAAATCGTAACAGGTGCCTATAGCGTTCGTGGTAAAAACTATTACTTCAAAGAAGATGGTAGTCAAGTCAAAGGTGACTTTGTGAAGAACGCTGACGGATCACTCTCTTACTATGATAAAGATTCAGGTGAACGTCTCAATAACCGTTTCTTGACAACTGGTAACAATGTTTGGTACTACTTCAAAGATGGTAAGGCTGTAACAGGACGTCAAAATATTGATGGTAAAGAGTATTACTTTGATCATTTGGGACGTCAAGTTAAAGGTAGCCCAATCAGCACACCAAAAGGAGTGGAATACTACGAATCAGTTCTTGGAGAACGTGTGACAAACACATGGATCACTTTCCAAGACGGTAAGACTGTCTTCTTCGATGAAAATGGTTATGCTGATTTTGATAAATAATCAATCAATCTAATCTTAATCTGAGAGATTAAGTGAAAAACGATATGATTTGACATGAATTTATAGGTGAAATTTCTTGAAAACGAGAATCGTTTAAAGAAGTTTTGCCTTTTTTTGCTCCTTAAAGAAAAAAATCTGACAAATATCAATTTTGAGTCAGAAAGGCTACAAATGTTATTAAATCAAGTGTTTTAGTCGTTTTCTAAAAAAATAGTTTCACTTATCAAATGATATGAAAATGAGAATTGAAAACCTATGAAATAGGTGTGTTACAAAGTTTTTCTAATATTAATGTTATGTAACATATATTTTATAAAAAAATAATTAATTCGAGAAATAGTTAGAAAATAATGATATAATGTAATTGTTTGAAATCGGATAGATTTCAGTCTGATTTTGACAAATAAAATCACGGGGAAAATTATAATGGAAAATAAGATACACTATAAGCTTCATAAAGTTAAGAAGCAATGGGTTACAATTGCAGTTGCTTCTGTAGCACTTGCTACTGTCGTAGGAGGATTGTCTGTAACAACATCTTCAGTTTCAGCGGATGAAACTCAAGATAAGACAGTAACTCAATCAAATTCAGGTACAACAGCTTCTTTAGTTACTTCTCCTGAAGCAACCAAAGAAGCCGATAAACGTACAAATACAAAAGAAGCAGATGTTTTAACACCTGCTAAAGAAACAAATGCTGCCGAAACAGCAACTACAACGAACACACAAGCAACAGCTGAAGCAGCTACAACAGCAACAACTGCTGATGTAGCAGTGGCAGCTGTTCCAAATAAAGAAGCAGTTGTGACAACAGATGCACCAGCTGTTACAACTGAAAAAGCAGAAGAACAGCCAGCTACCGTCAAGGCTGAAGTCGTCAATACAGAAGTTAAAGCTCCTCAAGCTGCTTTGAAAGATTCAGAAGTGGAAGCAGCACTTTCTTTGAAAAACATCAAATACACTGATGGTAAATATTACTATGTTAATGAAGATGGTTCACACAAAGAAAACTTTGCCATTACTGTAAATGGTCAATTGCTTTACTTCGGCAAAGATGGCGCCCTTACAAGTTCATCAACACACTCTTTCACACCTGGAACAACAAATATTGTTGATGGTTTCTCAATCAATAACCGTGCCTACGATTCATCTGAAGCAAGTTTTGAATTGATTAATGGTTATTTGACTGCTGATAGCTGGTACCGTCCAGTTTCTATCATCAAAGATGGTGTGACTTGGCAAGCATCAACTGCAGAAGATTTCCGTCCACTTTTGATGGCTTGGTGGCCAAATGTAGATACGCAAGTTAATTACTTGAACTACATGTCTAAAGTCTTCAACTTGGAGGCTAAGTACACAAGCACAGATAAGCAAGCAGACTTAAATCGTGCTGCTAAGGATATCCAAGTTAAGATTGAACAAAAGATTCAGGCTGAAAAATCAACACAATGGTTGCGTGAAACTATCTCTGCCTTTGTTAAGACACAACCACAGTGGAACAAAGAAACTGAAAACTATTCAAAAGGTGGAGGAGAGGATCACCTTCAAGGTGGAGCCCTTCTTTATGTGAATGACTCACGTACACCATGGGCAAATTCTAACTATCGTCTTTTGAACCGTACGGCTACTAACCAGACTGGTACGATTAATAAGTCAGTTCTTGATGAGCAGTCTGACCCAAACCACATGGGTGGCTTCGACTTCTTGCTTGCTAATGACGTAGACTTATCTAACCCAGTTGTTCAAGCGGAACAATTGAACCAAATTCACTACCTTATGAACTGGGGTTCAATTGTTATGGGTGACAAGGATGCTAACTTCGATGGTATCCGTGTCGATGCGGTAGATAATGTCAATGCTGACATGCTTCAACTCTACACAAACTATTTCCGTGAGTACTATGGTGTAAATAAATCTGAGGCGCAAGCTCTTGCTCATATCTCAGTTCTTGAAGCGTGGAGTCTTAACGACAACCATTACAATGACAAGACTGATGGTGCTGCGCTTGCCATGGAAAATAAACAACGTTTGGCCCTCCTTTTCTCATTGGCTAAACCAATTAAGGATCGTACACCAGCTGTAAGTCCTTTGTATAACAATACTTTCAATACGACTCAACGCGATTTTAAGACTGACTGGATTAACAAAGATGGAAGCACTGCCTACAACGAAGACGGTACAGCTAAACAGTCTACAATTGGTAAATACAATGAGAAATACGGAGACGCGTCAGGAAACTACGTCTTTATCCGTGCCCATGATAACAACGTTCAAGATATTATTGCTGAAATCATTAAGAAAGAAATCAATAAAAAATCAGATGGTTTCACTATCTCTGATTCTGAAATGAAGCAAGCATTTGAAATTTACAACAAAGACATGCTCAGCAGCAATAAGAAATATACCTTGAATAACATCCCTGCAGCTTATGCTGTAATGTTGCAGAACATGGAAACGATCACTCGTGTCTACTATGGAGACCTTTATACAGATGACGGTCACTATATGGAAACTAAATCACCATATCACGACACCATCGTTAACTTGATGAAGAACCGTATCAAGTATGTATCTGGTGGACAAGCGCAACGTTCTTACTGGTTGCCAACTGATGGTAAGATGGACAATTCAGATGTTGAACTTTACCGCACAAGTGAAGTCTACACTTCAGTACGTTATGGTAAAGACATCATGACAGCTGACGATACAGAAGGTTCTAAATACAGCCGTACCTCTGGTCAGGTAACTCTTGTAGTGAATAATCCAAAATTGACTTTGCATGAGTCAGCTAAACTTAATGTTGAAATGGGTAAAATCCATGCCAACCAGAAATACCGTGCTTTGATTGTTGGTACAGCTGATGGTATCAAGAACTTTACATCTGATGCAGAGGCAATCGCAGCAGGTTACGTGAAAGAAACAGACAGCAATGGTGTCTTGACTTTCGGCGCTAATGACATCAAGGGTTATGAAACATTTGATATGTCAGGTTTCGTAGCAGTTTGGGTTCCAGTCGGAGCTTCAGATGATCAAGATATCCGTGTAGCACCTTCAACAGAAGCTAAAAAAGAAGGCGAATTGACCCTTAAAGCGACTGAGGCTTATGATTCACAATTGATCTACGAAGGATTCTCAAACTTCCAAACTATCCCGGATGGTTCAGATCCTTCAGTCTATACTAACCGTAAGATTGCTGAAAATGTTGATTTGTTCAAATCATGGGGCGTAACATCATTTGAAATGGCACCACAATTTGTATCTGCCGATGACGGTACCTTCCTTGACTCAGTTATCCAAAATGGTTATGCCTTTGCAGATCGTTATGATCTTGCCATGAGTAAGAACAATAAATATGGTTCTAAAGAAGATCTTCGTGATGCTCTTAAAGCCCTTCACAAAGCGGGTATCCAAGCAATCGCTGACTGGGTTCCAGACCAAATTTACCAATTGCCAGGTAAAGAAGTCGTAACAGCGACTCGTACTGACGGTGCAGGACGTAAGATTGCAGATGCTATCATTGATCACTCACTTTATGTAGCTAACTCTAAGTCATCAGGTAGGGATTACCAAGCTCAATATGGTGGCGAATTCTTAGCTGAACTTAAAGCTAAGTACCCTAAAATGTTTACGGAAAACATGATCTCAACTGGTAAACCAATTGATGATTCTGTTAAATTGAAACAATGGAAGGCTAAATACTTCAACGGAACAAACGTTCTTGACCGCGGTGTTGGCTATGTACTTAGCGATGAAGCAACTGGTAAATATTTCACTGTCACTAAAGAAGGTAACTTCATTCCTCTTCAATTGACAGGAAATGAAAAGGCTGTTACTGGGTTCTCAAATGATGGTAAGGGAATCACTTACTTCGGTACAAGTGGTAATCAAGCTAAATCTGCCTTTGTTACTTTCAATGGAAATACCTATTACTTTGATGCACGTGGTCACATGGTTACAAATGGTGAATACTCACCAAATGGTAAAGATGTTTATCGTTTCTTGCCAAATGGTATCATGTTGAGCAATGCCTTCTATGTTGATGCTAACGGTAATACTTACCTTTATAACTATAAAGGTCAAATGTACAAGGGTGGTTACACTAAATTTGATGTAACTGAAACTGATAAAGATGGTAATGAATCTAAGGTTGTGAAATTCCGTTACTTCACTAATGAAGGTGTCATGGCTAAAGGTCTTACTGTTATCGATGGTTCCACACAATACTTTGGTGAAGATGGTTTCCAAACTAAAGATAAGTTAGCAACCTATAAAGGTAAGACTTATTACTTCGAAGCTCATACTGGTAATGCTATCAAGAACACTTGGAGGAACATCGATGGTAAATGGTACCACTTCGATGAAAATGGTGTTGCCGCTACAGGTGCTCAAGTTATCAATGGTCAAAAACTTTACTTTAATGAAGATGGAAGTCAAGTTAAAGGTGGCGTTGTTAAGAATGCAGATGGTACTTATAGTAAGTACAAAGAAGGTTCTGGAGA
>ERZ772855.3058-NODE-3058-length-13145-cov-11.737662_pt1 | contig 13145 bp, 12 predicted proteins | sample MGYA00511900_ERZ772855 | MGnify/ENA primary metagenome ERZ772855 (study PRJEB29015, sample SAMEA2737701) | human gut metagenome | biome: human gut; feature: human-associated habitat; material: faeces | place: China | collected 2012 ...
ATTGGACGAAAAATCTCTCGCTCACAGTTCTTGCCGATTTAATCAGAGCTTCCTTTATTATTTGCTGTTCCCCTTGACGAAAAGCCGGAAAAATTGTAAAATTCAAATATCCTTCACATGTCGATACATATTTCTTCATATGTGACGGATAGAGTAGGATAAGAAAAAAGAAGGAGGTAACCACCATGGACACCTTTGCAAATAGCGAATATCCGGAAGAAAATAACCCGGCTCCCGAGACGAGTTTCGACGCCCCGCAGGAGCCGCAGAACGAAGCTCCTCAGGAACCACGGAATGAAGTTCCTCAGGAGCGCCAGAGCGAACCCCAGTCCGGCACCTATCACGCCGCCGGTACGGGCCGCAGGGAGTCTCCCTACGCCAATTCCCCCTATATGACCGGCCAGCCCCGGCCGTATCAGTATCAGTACCAGCCCCAGACGCAGCCGCCAGAGAAGCGGGAGAAAAAGCCCCGTAGATCCGGCAAGTCGCCTTGGAAGACCGTTATCGCCGCCGTTCTCGTTGTGGCGCTGGTGGCGTCCGGCTGCCTGATCACGGCTTCCGGCGTCAACCGGAAGTGGGAGCAGAAAACCAGCCAGATCACCCAGCAGCTGGGCAGGCAAATTGACGATTTGCAGAAGCAAATCGACAGCGTTCCTTCCGGTACATCCGGCGCGCTCCCGGCAGCGGACGGCTCGGCCATGACTCCGGCGCAGCTGTATCAGAGCAACGTTGACAGCGTGGTGGCCATTTCCTGCACCATGCAGACCACCGCCTACGGCCAGAGCGTGGAGGGAACGTCCTCCGGTTCCGGCTTCATCCTGACGGAGGACGGCTACGTGGTGACCAATTACCACGTGGTGCAGAACGCGAGCAATATCACCGTCACCACCCACAGCGGCGACGAGTACGACGCTACGGTGAAGGGCTACGACGCCACCAATGACGTGGCCGTTCTGAAGGTGGAAGCCGAGGGGCTGTCCGCCGCGACCATCGGCAGCAGCGGCAATCTTTCCATCGGCGACATGGTAGTCGCCATCGGCAATCCCCTTGGCCGTCTGGCGGCAACGGAGACCGTCGGCTACGTCAGCGGCATCAACCGGGAGGTCACCACCGACAACACCGTCATCAGTATGCTCCAGACCGATGCGGCCATCAATCCGGGCAACTCCGGCGGCCCGCTGTTCAACATGTACGGCGAGGTCATCGGCATTACCACGGCCAAATATTCCGGCACCACCAACTCCGGCGCGTCCATCGAGGGCATCGGCTTTGCCATCCCCATTGACGACGTGATGGGCATTATCTCCGACCTCATCGACTACGGCTACGTCACCGGCGCTTACATGGGCATCACCGTGAAGGACAACGACAAGGAAGCCGCCGCTCAGTTCGGCCTGCCCACGGATGGCGCTTACGTCGTGGACGTGACGCCGGGCAGCAGTGCGGACAAAGCCGGTATCCAGTCCAAAGACCTGATCACCGCGGTGGACGACCACAAGATCGCCACCAGAACCGACCTGACCCGCGCTCTGCGGAACTACAAGGCGGGCGACACTGCCCAGATCACCGTCGTTCGCAGCGGACGGGAACTGACGCTGACCATCACCTTTGACGAAAAGCCCCACAGCACCACCGTCGAGACCGCCCCGCAGGAGGATTCGTCCATGCCCAGCGAGGGGGACTACAACGACTGGTACGAATACTTCCGCCGTTTCTTTGGCGGCTGATAATTGAGCTGAGCAGCAAATTGCCCCGGACATCTTTGGATGTCCGGGGCGTGCTGTTTTTATGGGATTACTTGCCCAGCAGCGCGGTGATGTCCGCGTCAGCCAGTGTGAAATTGGCTTCGCCGCCGGAGAGGGTCAGGCGGTAGACGTCCGAAGACGCGCCCTTGGCGATGACCTCGGCCAAAGAGAAGCTGACGGAGATGGTGCCGTTGGTAAAGGTGATGGTATCAATGCCCCGGCTTTGCAGGGTTTGAAGCCCGGAGATCGCGCCCTCCAGAATGGCGATGTCGGCCTGGGCGGTGAGCAGCAGAACGCCGTCCTCCTGCTTCGTCTCCACGGGGAGCGCCTTGCCCGCGTCGTCAATGACGCGGTAGAGCGCCGCTTTGACCGGCTGGGGTTCTTCTTCAACAGCGACGGGATCGGGCGCGGGCTTCGGGAAGCTGCTGCGGGGCTTGGGCTGGGGGATGTCAAAGGTCGTTCCGGGGTCTAAGCGCTCGACGCTGCCGTCGGGAGACAGGCCGGAGGTGTCCGCAGCCCCCTCCTGAGCAGTTGTCCCCTGATGCGATCCGCCCGCGCCAATGGCCGCACCTGCGCCGTCCATACTGTCGCCCACGCCGCCGGCGGCCTTTACATTTGCGCTGCCGGAAATGGAGATGTTCGTCCCTTGTCCGACGATGCCGTTGCCGAGGCGACAGCCGCCGCCGATACCTGCGGCGCATGTGCCGCCTATGGCGATCACTTCGGCGTCGGAAATGGTGATGTTGTCGCCGTTGGAGCCAATGCTGCCGCCGATACCCGCAGAGAAATTGCCGCCCACCGCCGTGACACGTCCGCCGGTGATTTTGAGATTGCTGCCGCCGCCGGCGTTTGAACTCTGAGACCCGCCACCACCAATGCCTGCGCCGCCAATACGGTTGGGATTGTCTTCTTTTCCTACGGCTGTGACATTTCCACCGGTGATGGTGATGTCGGAGGCACTGCAATACCATCCGCCGCCGATCCCTGCGCCGCCGCCGTTGCCGGTGGCAAAAATATCGCCGCCGGTGATGGTGATGTTGCCGACGTTGTAGTTACCGGATGCGAGACGGTCTTCACTGCCGATGCCTGCGCCACCGTCGGCGCCGACGGCTACCAGCTGGCCGGAGCCGGATTCGGAGCCGATGGTCAGATTGCCGCCGTTGCCCTTTTCCACACCGGCGTGTGTGTTTCCGCTTTGCAGGGTGTTGTCCAGTTCAACGTTCAGGTTGACGTTGCCGCCGCCCTCGGTTCTCACCGCCGCGTCGCCTGCACCCTTCGGCCCTGCGCCGCCGGTGGTGTCGATGTTGGTGTCCTCCAGGGTCACGTTGGCCGTCGCCCCCGCGTCCGCCCTGATGGTGACATTGTTGGTGGTGGAAGCGGAAGAATCCCGGTTCCGGATGACGGGGGCGGAATCCTCCTTGGTCACGCCGCCCTGGCTGACGTTCTGGCCGCTATCGGTGGCGGATACGGTGATGCTGCCGTCCTCCAAGTACCAGGTATCCGCCATCGCGACGGTGGGCAGAAAGACCGCGATCAGTACCAGAGAGACGAGCCGGGTCAAAAGCTTTCGGATGTTCATAGCGTTGCCTCCTTACAGTGGGAAGGTTTCGTGGTGTACAAACCAATCATAACATGAATTGGAAGAAAATGCAAGAGGATTAACGGATTTATTTCGGAAGCATCCGCCGGTTTCCCTGTTGCAAAGGGTTCCCATTTGTGATAAGATAGCTGTAACTATATGCTGGAGGGGAACCATGGACGACGCGACTTTGAGAAATCAGATCGGCTCCAATATTGCCGCGTACCGCAAGCAGGCGGGACTGACCCAGGCGGGACTGGCGGAAAAACTGAATTATTCCGACAAGGCCGTCTCCAAATGGGAGCGGGGAGAATCCGTGCCGGATGTGATGACGCTGGTGCAGCTGGCAGAGCTGTTCCAGATACCGGTGGGGGAACTGCTGGCCGACCCCAACGCCCTGCCGGGAAACCCCGGCACCCTGGAAAAAGCCATGACCCAGGTGTCCGAAAAGGCGCTGAAGCGCAAGGCCAACAAGAATGTGATTCTGGCGCTGTCGTCCACGCTGGTGTGGTTCATTGCGCTGCTGATATTCGTCATCATGTCCTCGTTCAGGGCCGTGGAGCGCTACAGCTGGCTTGCCTTTTTCTACGCCGTACCCATCAACGCCATCGTGATGCTGAGCCTGCTGTCGGCGTGGCACGATTTCCGGAAAAACCGGCTGCTGATCTCCGCCATCGTGTGGGGATTCCTGATCGCCATTCATGTTTCCGGACTGCTGATCTTCCGGTATAATTTCTGGAAAATTTACCTTCTGGGCATTCCGGGGCAGATCGCCATTTTCCTGTGGTTCCGGATGTTCCACCCGGTGAGCGAGAAAGCGGAGGGTACGGACAATGGATAAGACGGAACTGCGCCGCCGGATTCGGGAGAAAAAACGGGCGATGACGCCGGAAGAAATTGAAGAGCGGAGCCGGGAGCTTGGCCGTCAGTTTGCCGCGACGGAAGCCTACCGCAAGGCCAAAACCATTTACGGCTACATGCCCTACAACCAGGAGGTGCGCACCGTCCCCATGCTGGAGCAGGCGCTCCGGGACGGAAAAAAAGTGGCCGTGCCCAAGTGTTACGGCGACGAAATGAAGTTTATTTACCTGGACGACCTGACCAAAGTGGCGAAGGGCTACGCCGGGATTCCGGAACCCATCGCGGACGAGCCGGTCGCCCATGACGAGACGGCGCTGGTGCTGATGCCCGGGCTGGCCTTCGACCCCCAGGGACACCGCATCGGCTACGGCGGCGGTTTTTACGACAAGTTCCTGTCCCGGGAGCCGAACCATCCCACGCTGGCGCTGTGCTATGATTTTCAGATGCTGCCCCATCTGGACACCGAGGAACATGACATCCCCGTGGACACGGTGCTCTGGGCGTAGACGCATATATACAAGGAGAGAAAGATATGCAGTTTGTCATTGTTTTGCTGATCGCAGCCGCCGTGTTCGGCGTGTGCTATCTGGTGGATAAGGGCTTTTCCAAGGCGTTCCGGGGCAAGGCACAGCACCGTTCCGGCATGGCCGTCCGGGCGAACAAGCGCTTCGGCGTGTTTGGCGTGGTGCTGACGGTGCTGGGCGTCATGGCGTTCTGCATTGGCATCGGCGACGGGCCGGTGCTGATCGTGGGCGGCCTGATCGTGTTTGCCATGGGCGTTTTTTTGGCGGTGTACTACCTGAGCTTCGGCATTTTTTATGACGGGGAAAGCTTCCTAATGTCCCGGTTCGGGAAGAAGGACGCCGTGCACCGCTATGAGGAGATCGTAGGGCAGAAGCTGTACGTGGTGCAGGGCGGCAGCATCGTGGCGGAGCTGTACCTGAAGGACGGCTCCACTGTCAGTCTGCAATCCACCATGGACGGCGTGTATCCCTTTCTGGATACCGCCTTTGCCGGTTGGTGCCTCCAGACGGGGCGCGACCCTGAGAGCTGCGACTTCCACGACCCCAGCAAGAGCCTGTGGTTCCCGCCGGTGGAGGAAAGCTGATGGCGCACATTCCCAGCGGAACGACACAGGAGCTGAAGTTGGTCACCTTCCGGCAGGCGCTGGAAGCCGCCGACACCCCCAGCGACGAATACGATATCAAAAAGTGGATCTACGCTCCCAATTTTTACTCGGAATACCGTTACATATTGGGGACGCGGGGGAAAAAGCCGCTGATCTGCATTGGCATCAACCCCTCCACGGCCAGACCCGACGCGCTGGACAATACCCTCAAATCCGTGGAGCGCATTGCCCTGGGGAACGGGTTTGACAGCTTCATCATGTTCAACGTCTACGCCCAGCGGGCGACCTCTCCCGACGATATGGAAAAGGTCTGCAACCCGCTGCTCCACGCGGAAAACCTGAAAGCGTTCCGGTATGTGCTGTCTCTTTCAGAGCATCCGGTGGTGTGGGCGGCATGGGGCGCGATCATTGAAAAGCGGAAGTACCTGCCCGACTGTCTGCGGGATATGCTGCTGGCAGGGGAGGAGTATGGGGCGGAATGGTGCTGCGCCGGGGCCATTTCCCGGAAGGGACACCCCCATCATCCGCTGTATCTGCGGAAGGATGAGAAGCTTAGGCCTTTCGACGTGAAAGCGTATTTGGAACAATTATAAAAATGGGGTCGGTGGCTTCACCGACCCTTGCAGTGTTTGAAACAGGAGGATTTCTTATGAAATTGCTGATTGCGTCCGACATTCACGGCAGCGCCTTCTGGTGCCGCCGCCTTTGCGACCTGATAGAGACGGAACGCCCGGACAGGCTGATCCTGCTGGGAGACTTGCTGTACCACGGCCCCCGGAACGACCTGCCCCGGGACTACGCGCCGAAGCAGGTGATCCCCATGCTGAGCCGGTACCGGGAAAACATCATCGCGGTTCGGGGCAACTGCGAGGCGGAGGTTGACCAGATGGTTCTGCCTTTTCCCTGCATGGCGGAGTTTTCCCAGCTGCTTCTGGACGGGAAAACCTTCTATCTGACCCATGGACATCACCACAACCCGGATGATCTTCCGCCCCTGCCGGAGGGCAGCGTGTTCCTGTTTGGGCACACCCATGTGAAGATGGACGAAGTGCGCTCCGGCGTCCGCTGCCTGAACCCCGGCAGTGTCTCCATCCCCAAGGACGGGAGCCACAGCTGTCTGATTTATGAAAACGGAGAATTTTCTTTTCGGATTTTGGAGGAATGACCGTGGATTCGACAGAATGCGAGACCTGCTGGTATTATGATTATGATGAGGAGTACGACGAATACTACTGCATGATGGATTTGGACGAGGACGAGGTTTACCGCATCGCCAATTCCCCCTCCCGGCACTGCCCCTTTTACCGGCAGGGCGACGATTACACCCTTGCAAGGAGACAATAGATGAAACGATGGTATCCCGCGCTGATCCTGCTGTGCCTGCTGCTGGCGGGCTGTTCCGGGAAGGGGGAGGAAACGACGTTCCCCACCCAGACGGAGGCCGTTCCCGTGGAAGCAGCGCCGCCTGCCGGGCTGCATGACCCGGATGACCCGGTGGAAGTGCGTTACGGCGACGCACTGCGGGCGTATCCGCTGAGCGCTGCCAATGTGGCCGGAATGAAGGCCATGGGCAGTGACCTGCTGGTGTTCTCCGACACCGAGGTCAGCACCCGCATCACCCGGCTTTCCGGGGAGGAACTGTACATAGCGGCCACCGCCCGGCTGGATTTTGGCCTTACTCCGGATAACCCGTCCCTACAGGTCACGGAAAGCGGCCTGAGCTATTTTGACCCGGTGAACCGGCAGACGGTGGTGCTGGATGCTTCTCTGCGGGAGATCACCCACATTCCCGTGCCGGAGGACTTGGAGGGAACGCCCCTGCTGTCCCGCGACCGGGAGACCTTGTACTACTGCACCAAAGCGGGCGTCCGCGCATGGAATCTGGAAACGGGCATCCGCCGGGTCATCAAGGAAGCCGGGTTCGCCCAACAGAGCGTGACGGGGCTGCACCTGAACGACACCGTCCTGCAATGCCGCGTGGCGGACAACGAGGGCAATGCCAGCACGCTGCTGCTTTCCACGGAAAGCGGGCGGATATTATATGAAGGGGCGCAGGAGCTGACGATGCGCTCCCGGGGCGACAGCTATTTTATCTCCTTCCCCACAGGCTGCACCCGGGCGCTGCTGTTCGGGCAGGCGGGGGAGGAAGCCCCTCTGGCGCTGACCCCGGCGGAGCTGAGCGGGGAGGACTTTCTTCTGGAGACCTTCGCCGACGCGGTGACGGCCAGCGTTGCGTCGGATACGGAGATCAAGCTGGACTATTACGACCTGGAAACCGGACGCCGCCGCAGTTCCGTGACCCTTCCGTTCTTCGGCCTGCCCCTGACGGTGGAGGAGTCCGCCGACGGATGGGTCTATTTCCTGCTTTACAACAACGACGGTCGGCCGGTCATTTACCGCTGGGACACAGCCGCGCTGGAATTCGCCGTTTCCGACACGGAGGTCTACACCGGCCCCTATTATTCCAACCAGGAGCCGGACTATCACGGGCTGGTGTGGTGCGAGTATTACGCGAGAACCATCGGCGATACCTACGGCGTTGAGGTGCTATTGTGGGAGGACGCCAATCTGGTGCAGCCATGGGACTACAATTTTGAAACGGAATATCTGGTGCCGGTTTTCAAACGGGAGCTGGACTGGCTGAACGAGCGCCTTGCCAATTTCCCGGAGGGGATGCTGGAAGCTGCAATTTCCCATTTTTCCTCTCTGAAGATCTGTCTGGTGCGGGAGATCATCGGCAGCGCCGAATCCGGCAGTGTGAGCAGGGCGAACGGCATCCAGTTTATGAACGGGACGGACGCCTACATCGTGCTGGCGGCGGGGGATACCTCGGAAAAAGCGCTGTACCACGAGCTTTACCATGTGATGGAGACCCACATCTTAGGCAACAGCATCGCCCTCGACCAGTGGGCAAAGCTGAATCCCGTAGGATTTGAGTACGACTACGATTACCTTGCCAACGCTCAGCGGGACGGCAGCGAATTTTTGCAGCCGGACACCCGCAGCTTTGTGGACACCTACTCCATGAGCTATCCCAAGGAAGACCGGGCGCGGATCTTTGAGTATGCCATGACGGCGGGAAACGAGCCGCTATTTGCGGCCTCGCCCCTGCAATACAAGCTGAAAATGCTGTGTCAGGGGATACGGGAGGCTTTCGGCCTGAAAAAATCCACGGAAAACTTCCCCTGGGAACAGTACCTGAATCAGCCTATGGCGTACACGGGAAAATAACAAAAGCGCTGTCATTCAGAACCATCGGTTCCAAGTGACAGCGCTTTTTCATTATGGATTTGCCGCTATGTAGTTGATTCTGACGGTAAACGATCAGTCCTCGGGGAACAGCTTTTCCCGGCAGTAGCGGATGATGGCCTTTCGGGTGATGAGGCCGATGAATGCGTCCTTGTCGTCTACTACAGGAACAAAATTCTGATTGGACGCCCGCTCCACCAGCTCGTGCATGGAGGTGGTGACCCGGACGGGGACGTTATCCTTCCGGCGGGCGATCTCCATGACCCGGCGGGCTTCGGCCTGACGCATATCCATGTAGCACATGTTCTTCATGGCCCACAGAAGGTCGCCCTCTGTCAACGTTCCCCGGTATTCGCCACGGTGGTTGAGAATGGGAATCGCGGCGTAGCCTGCGGATTCCATCTTTTCCAGTGCCTGCCGGATGGTATAATCATCGTACAAATATGCACACATCGCCTTTGGTGTCAGAAAAAACAGAATGTTATTCATGGGGTTCTCCTTTTCGGCGCGGCTGATTGGGAGGATGCCTTACTGCCGCCTTATACATTATAGCATAAACGAAACGGAAAAGCATGAAATTTTCTTGTTAATTTGCAATCAGCCATCCAAAAAATCACGATTGTTTTTGTGCGGAATGACGGTTCTATTTTCCAAAGTGAAAATCAGAAAAATCGAAGGTCGCGAAATAGTCCTCCGGCGTCTCGGCGCGGCGGATGAGCTGGAAGCTGCCATCCTCTTTCAGCAAAACCTCCGCGGAACGGAGCTTGCCATTATAATTGTAGCCCATGGAGAAGCCGTGAGCGCCGGTGTCGTGAATGGCTACAATGTCGCCGATCTGGATTTCCGGCAGGCTCCGCTCGATGGCGAATTTGTCGTTGTTTTCGCACAGACCGCCGGTGACGTCATAGACGTGATCGAGAATGGCGTCCTCCTTGCCCAGCACGGTGATGTGGTGGTAAGCGCCGTACATGGCCGGGCGCATCAGGTTGGCGGCGCAGGCGTCCAGACCCACGTATTCCCGGTAGATGTGCTTTTCATGAATGACGGTGGAGATCAGGTGACCGTAGGGCGCCAGCATGAACCGGCCAAGCTCGGTGAAAATGGCGACGTCACCCATGCCGTTGGGGGTCAGGATCTCCTCGTATTTCACCCGCACGCCCTCACCGATGACGCCGATGTCGCATCTGGGCTGCTCGGGACGGTAGTCCACGCCGATGCCGCCGGACAGGTCGATGAAGGAAATATGCGCGCCGGTGGCGTTGCGCAGCCGTACCGCCAGACGGAACAGCTGTCCGGCCAGAGCGGGGTAGTATTCATTGGTGGTTGTGTTGGAGGCAAGGAAGGCATGAACGCCGAAGTGCTTCGTGCCCAGCTTCATCAGCCGGGTGATGGCCCCTGCCATCTGGTCTTCGGTCATGCCGTATTTGGCGTCCCGGGGCATGTCCATGATGGTGTTGCCAAGAGAGAAGGAACCGCCCGGGTTATACCGCAGACACACCGTCTCGGGGACCGGCCCCATGGATGCCAGAAAATCCACATAGGTGGCATCGTCCAGATTGATGTACACGCCCATATCCCGCGCCTTGCGCATATCCAGTTCCGGGGTGACGTTGGAGGAAAAGACCACGTCGTGTCCCGTGATGCCCACGGCCTCGGACAGCAGCAGCTCGGTATAGGTGGCGCAGTCGCAGCCGCAGCCCTCCTCGTGGAGAATTTTCAGCAGGAAGGGATTTGGGGTGGCCTTGACGGCAAAAAATTCCTTGAAGCCGGGATTCCATGAGAACGCCGCCTTCAGCGCCCGGGCGTTGGCGCGGATGCCGGCCTCATCGTAAACATGAAACGGGGTAGGGATCTGCTCGCGGATCTCCTTCGCTTTTTCCAGAGTCAAAAAAGGTATCTTTTTCATAGCTCGAACCTCTCTGTTCTATGCAAAAAAACGGCGTACTTTACGCCGTGACTAGGAGAATTGTATTGTATGGAAGGACATTTGTCAACCCCGTATCCACTTCTCACCCCGGTAGAAACCGAATTTCTCCGCCGGGGAGAGAACTCGACAAAATGGCGGTTTCTTTTTTGTGAAAAATGTGCTATACTCCCTCCATCTTCACAAAGGAAGGGAACCAAAATGAAACGAACGAAATTATCCGACCGCCAGCTCCCGGATTACACCCGGGGCGAAGAGATCATGAACATGGTCACCCACATCGTCGGCGGCGCTGTAGGCGTCGTGGCGCTGACGTTGTGCGTCATTTTCGCTGCCCTCCACGGCAATCCCTGGGGCGTCGTCACCTCCGCTATTTACGGCAGCGCCATGGTCACCATGTTCACCATTTCCAGCGTCTACCACGGCCTGAAGCCCACCCTGGGCAAAAAGGTGATGCAGGTGATCGACCACTGCACCATTTATTTCCTCATTGCGGGAACCTACACCGTGATTCTACTGTCCGCCATTCGCCCGGAGAACCCTGTCCTTGCCTGGGTGCTGTTCGGCTTCGAGTGGGGCATGGTGGCACTGGCCACGACCCTGACGGCCATTGACCTGAAGAAATACCGGGTCTTTTCCATGATCTGCTATATCGGCATGGGCTGGGCGATCATTTTCTTTGCAAAGCAGGCAATGCAGGCGCTGACCTTCCCGGGCTTTCTGCTTCTGCTGCTGGGCGGCATTGCCTACACGGTCGGCTCCATTCTGTACGGATTGGGCAAGCGCAGGAAGTGGATGCACTCCGTATTTCACATTTTCGTCGTTCTGGGGGCGCTGCTTCAGTTCTTCTGCGTGCTGTTTTATGCAATCTGACGAAAAAAATCAGGGTCACGCCACTCCTCGGAAGGAAAAAACCGCCATAAATTTGGTTAATGCTACGAAAATCTTTTTTCGCTATACTAAGGGTTGATTTGTTCACGGTTTAGACATATAATGATACTCGCCAGGCGGTGATACGCCACCGCAGGGTAACTTAACTAAGGAGGGAACCTATGCTTACTTTCATTCTCTGCATTGCAGCTCTGGTCGTCGGCTACATCTTCTACGGCAAGCGCGTAGACAAGATCTTTGGCTCTGACGACCGGGAGACGCCTGCCATCGCGCTCAACGACGGCGTTGACTTCGTCCCGATGAAGGGTTGGAAGATCTTCCTGGTTCAGCTGTTGAACATCGCCGGTCTCGGCCCCATCTTCGGTGCTCTGAACGGTGCTCTGTTTGGACCTGTCGTCTATCTGTGGATCGTCTTCGGTACCATCTTCGCCGGCGGCGTCCACGACTATATGTGCGGTATGCTGTCCATGCGGCACAAGGGCGCCAGCATTTCCGAGATTACCGGTACTTATCTGGGCAAGGTCATGCTGCAGGTCATGCGCGTGTTCTCCGTCATCCTGCTGGTCATGGTCGGCGTCGTGTTCTCCAAGGGTCCCGCCGGTCTGCTGGCTCTGCTGACCCCCGAGAAGCTGGACGCTACCTTCTGGCTGTGGGTCATCATCATCTACTACTTCATCGCCACCTTCGTTCCCATCGACAAGGTCATCGGCAAGATTTACCCCATCTTCGGTATCTGCCTGATCATCATGGCCGTCGGTGTTGCGGGTGTTCTGCTGTTCTCTCACGAGTATCAGATGCCCGAGCTGTGGAACAACTTCTATAACCAGCATCCTCAGAACATCCACATCTGGCCGTTCATGTTCGTCACTGTGGCCTGCGGCGCCATCTCCGGCTTCCACGCCACGCAGTCTCCCATGATGGCCCGTTGCTGCACCTCTGAGAAGCAGGGTCACAAGGTGTTCTACGGCGCAATGGTCGCCGAGGGCATCATCGCCATGGTCTGGGCGGCTGCCGGTGTTTCCTTCTACGAGAACACCCAGGCTCTGCTGGAAGCCGGTGCCGGTGTGAACGCTGTTGTTTACGAGATCTGCACCACCACCATGGGCAAGATCGGCGGCGTCCTGGCTATGCTGGGCGTTATCGCCTGTCCCATCACCTCCGGTGATACCGCTTACCGCAGCGCCCGTTTGACGCTGGCCGACTGGTTCAAGATCGACCAGAAGGATTGGAAGAAGCGTCTGCTTCTGACCGTCCCCCTGCTGGGCGTCGGTGCCATCATCTGCCAGATCGACTACTCCGTGGTATGGCGTTACTTCTCCTGGTCCAACCAGACTCTGGCCATGATCGCTCTGTGGGCGGCTGCCATGTATCTGGCGCAGAACAAGCGCAACTACTGGATCTGCGCGGTTCCTGCCACCTTCATGACCGGCGTTTCCATCACCTACTTCTTCGCGGCCGGCGAGTGCCTCGGCCTGCTGTGGAAGCCTATGGGAATTGCCGAGAGCGTGTACTATCCCATCGCCGTTGTCGCCGGTGTTATCGCCGCGGTCGGCTTCCTGGCGCTGTTCCTGAAGAAGAGCGCAAAGTACAAGACCAGCACTCTGGCACAGTAATATATCCTCTTATGGCCTCCCGCTTTACGGCGGGAGGCCATTCTTGGATTGCCGTCTGCTGCCCGCACGCCTCTGCGGACGGCCTGCGAAGGATTCGCGGGATAATACTATTTCTTAATAAAATGATTTCATCATTTTATTCTGCCGTTCCACG
>ERZ772855.3062-NODE-3062-length-13132-cov-2.553720_pt1 | contig 13132 bp, 12 predicted proteins | sample MGYA00511900_ERZ772855 | MGnify/ENA primary metagenome ERZ772855 (study PRJEB29015, sample SAMEA2737701) | human gut metagenome | biome: human gut; feature: human-associated habitat; material: faeces | place: China | collected 2012 ...
AAGCAGGCCGGACGGCCATATTCAAAATTGTGTTCGGTCTCTTTGTCCTCCAGCTGCCCTATTTCTACGACAAGTTGGTTCAGGGAGTTATAATAGCTCTTTCCCGGTACGACAGGATACCAGCATAGTCCTTGTTGGATGCGGCGGTGTATGCCGGCCCGTTCGGTTTGTTCCCGATATATCTCTTTTTCATATTCGAATTCTTTCTGCAGAAGATCGTACTGATGTTGCAGGTCTGCGGTCGGAGTCTTGAATTGAGTTGTCATCATTCTTTGTTTAATCGGGCGCAAACTTACATAAAAAAACGCAATCGGATAGGGGTTTTTCTCCTTTCCGATGTCATTAAATCAAATGGATGGTTATCTTTGTTTGTTAATTGGAAGGGTTAAAATAACTGAGTATGAAAAATAAAGTCCTGTATGCGATAGTGTCTTTGTTGGCTCTGACAGGATGCGGATCGATGAAGAATATGAGCCGGGAAGACCGGGCTGGCGTAGGGGCCCAGATAGGCGCTTTTGTCGGATGGCTTTTCGGCGGAGCGGTCGGAAATTCCATAGACGATGATATCGGAGGTGACATAGGAGCGTTTGTCGGGACGGCGGTCGGAGGAATCGCCGGTGCGCAGATCGCAGCAAATACAGGTGACGTGGTAAGAGTGGAGAAGAGGAATCCGGGAAATTATACGCCGTCTTCGCATGTTCTCCTTCCCGATTTGCAGATCGAAGACATCTTATTGGAAGAGGATAGTGTCACCCGCGATGATAAGATCAATGCAGGTGAGACCTGCCGTATCTCCCTCGTAATTGTAAACAACAGCTTTCAGGATGCTTTGGACGTGGAACCGATAGTGAAAGTTGAGAAGGGCAGGTATTTGAAACTGTCCGAACCTGTCAAGATTGCCAAAATCACCCGTGATGACCGTATCATCTATAATGTCATGGTGCAGGCCTCCCCGAAGTTGCGTACAGGTGAAGCTGTGTTCAGCGTCCGTCTGAAAGAAGGGCGTGGCAATGGCACGGAAGAGGAAATCTTTACGGTCAAAACTGCCGGTGGTGACAAATGAGATCTTATCTGATGAGAGAATAAAACAGCCATACTGAAAGGAGGACTTAATTTCCGGAGCTCGCGGTTTTCTTTGTCCCGTTGTAACATATCATTTATGCAGCCTAAAGTTCCCATAATTTATTAATTATTTATTAGATGAAACAAATGTACATTTTTCTGTCGGGTATTCCTTTATTTAATAAAGAAATAGTTCAAATTATCTATGTTCCGCAATCGAAATACCTATGTTTTGAAAAGGATGTCTTATCTTTGCAATCATAAAGTCAAAGAAGTCTATATTCATGGATAAAATAACTCAAACACAAATCATCAAACTAATACATCAGGAAGTGATTCCCGCTATCGGTTGTACGGAACCGGTTGCGGTCGCATTGGCTGCCGCTAAGGCTGCCGAGGTTTTAGGCTGTAAACCGGAGAAAACGGAAGTATTTCTGAGCGCCAACATCCTGAAGAATGCGATGGGTGTCGGAATTCCTGGAACCGGAATGGTCGGGTTGCCTATAGCGATTGCTTTGGGTACGTTGATCGGCAAGTCTGCTTATGGCCTCGAAGTATTGCGTGACCTGACACCTGAAGCGCTTGCTGAAGGAAAGCAGGTGATCGAAGATAAACGAATTCATATCGCTTTAAAGGATAATGTCGACAAGCTCTATATCGAAGTGATTTGTTCAGCCGGAGATGAAACTTCGCGGGTGATAATCTGCCATGAACATACGAATGTCGTGTATGTGGAGAAGAATGGTGTGGTATTGACAGACCGGAGGAAAGAAGGTGTTTCCTGTGATGCTTCGGGCGATGAAGACGAATTGAGACTCTCTTTCTCTACTGTGTATGAGTTTGCGATGGAAATGCCGCTCGATGAGATCCGCTTTATTCTGGAAACTGCCGATCTGAACCGGAAAGCAGCCGAGGCTTCCCTGAAGGGAAATTTCGGACATACGGTCAGCAAGACCGTTTCCGGTGTATACGGACGTAAATATATGGGCGACTCTGCCTATACCCATATGCTGGCAATGACGGCTGCCGCCTGCGACGCCCGCATGGATGGCGCCATGATCCCGGTGATGAGTAACTCCGGTAGTGGAAACCAGGGGATTGCAGCGACACTTCCCGTCCTTTCTTTTGCCGAAGACATCGAATGTTCGGAAGAACAGTTAATCCGTGCCCTGATGTTAAGCCATCTGATGGTCATCTATATCAAGCAAAGCCTGGGACGCTTGTCCGCCCTTTGCGGTTGTGTGGTGGCCGCCACGGGAGCCAGTTGCGGCATTACCTATCTGATGGGAGGCGATAAAGTGCAGATTTCCTATGCAATCAAGAATATGATCGGCAATATTACCGGTATGATATGCGATGGGGCGAAGCCCAGTTGTGCCATGAAAGTTTCCAGCGGTGTTTCGACTGCTATGTTGTCTGCGTTGATGGCAATGGAAAACAAGGTGGTGACTCCGGTCGAGGGCATTATTGATGAGAATGTCGACAAGTCGATCATTAACCTGACTTCTATCGGTTCCAAAGGAATGGAAGCCACCGATAAGCTGGTATTGGATATTATGACCGGAAAATCCTGCTAACAGTAAGAATATGTTGACCGATATTCGTCTGTTGAGCCATCAATTGGCAAAGCCCCGGTTCAGGAGTCCGAAGGAATTGGTTGCCTGGATGGGAGCTGTCCAAGCACAGGAATATACGATGGCGAAATGGGCGGTCGGGACTCGCTTGAAGTCTTCTTCGTTGCGGGTGGTGGACGATGCGCTTGCAAAGGGGGAAATCCTGCGTACCCATATATTACGACCGACCTGGCATTTCATCGCAGCAGAGGATATTCGCTGGATGCTGCAATTGTCGGGAGGTCGTATACGGACAGCCTTCGATTCTTATGCAAGAAGCCGGAAGATGGAGATAACCGAAAGCTTCTATACGAAAGGTTGTAGATTGCTGGAACAATTGTTGGGTGGAAACAAGAGTTTGACAAAACAGGAGTTGATGGATGGGTTCGGTCGGGCAGGGGTCGAGACAGACAATCACTTGATACATTATTTTCTGGTCCGTGCTGAAACGGATGGCCTTGTGTGCAGCGGGGTAGATAAAAACAAGAAGCCGACCTATGCTCTGTTGGAAGAACGTGTGCCTCCGATGAAAGAACTCAGCCGCGAAGAGGCGCTCGCCCGATTGGCTACCCTATATTTTCAAAGCCATTCCCCGGCTACATTGTCTGATTTTGTCTGGTGGTCCGGCTTGACGGCAACTGAGGCTCGACATGCGGTTGCATTGATCGAAACCGATCTGCTAACCGAAAAGTTTGATTCGGAAACTTTTTACCTGCATGTTACCTGTGACTTGAAGGCCCGTTGCCGGAAAGTGTTGCATTTGTTACCCTCGTATGATGAATATCTGATCAGCTATAAAGACCGGACGACCGTTATGCTACGCGAACATCATCCTAAGGCATTCAATACTTTCGGTATCTTTTACCCCGTGATCCTGTATGAGGGCCGGATCGTTGGCAATTGGAAAAAAGATTCGAAGAAGAAAGCTCTTACTGTCGAAACTTCTTTGTTCGATGAATCTCTTGATCTCCCGGAAGATTTGCTGAAAAAGGCAGTCGATTATTATTGCTCTTTCCACGCTCAAAAGTCGGGATTCCACACTTGATTGTGGAATTTTTACACACTTTCCCCAATCCACTCCACATTTCCCCAATTTCTTTTGTATTATATGTATTATTTTTATTGGTTTGTATATCAGTGGTTTGTTTTAAAATATATCTTTATTTCTATTTCTGGCACGTCCTTTGCTATTTATTTGTCAGAATTAGATATTATCCTTCCCGAGATATTGTTTTCTGATTAGATATTTGATTAGAAAAAGCTTATCGATTTTAAATCCGCTTCGCCTGTGAAGGTAAAGCGGATTTTTTAATTTAGAACCATTTGATCTTTCTGAAAATGAAAAATGATAAAGCTGATAGTGTGATGGAGATCATGATGATGATGGCGAAACCGTGCGGCATGTTCTCTCCGTAGATCGGGACGTTCATACCGTAGAAGCTGGCGATGAGGGTGGGAACCATCAGGATTATGGAGATAGAGGTCATGCGCTTCATGATGGTGTTCACGTTGTTGGAAATGATGGAGGCGAATGCGTCCATCGTACCAGTCAGGATATCGCTATAGATATTGACCGTGAGGTGCGCCTGTTTTAATTCTGTTTTCACATCTTCCACCAGTTCGTTGTCCATATAGACCGGTTCTTGGAAGATGCTTTGCAGTTTGGTAAGCATCACTTCATTACCACGGATGGATGTGTTGAAGTAAACCATGCTCTTTTCCAGCTTCATCAGACGAAGCAAGTCTTCATTACGGATACTTTTTTCCAGCGCCTTTTCGGCATGCGCCACCTCGTTGTTGATTTGTTTCAGGTATTTCAGGAACCATACGGCGGACGAATGGATCAGACGCAGAATCAGGTCATATTTGTGACGTACGACGACCTCTTTGCGGCGGGTGTATCGGATAAAGTCCGGTATCAGTTCCGTCTTGTAGTAGCAAACAGATATGATGATTTCATTGTTCGTCATAATCCCCAGAGGGATGGTCGTGAAAGGGATTCCTTGTTCCTGGCTCTGTACCGGGATTCGAATGATGGTCAATAGCCAATTCCCTTCATATTCGATACGCGGGCGTTCGTCTGTATCGGCAATGTCGCTTAAGAAAGATTCGGGAACATTGAATTGGTTTGTCAGGTAATGGATATCTTCCGGTGTAGGGCATTCTACATTGACCCAGCTGTTTGGAAGCCACTGTTCTTTTTCCACAAAGCCGGCTTCACAATAAAGAAAAGTTCTCATTATTGCCTCCTTTCGTTTTTGTCAACGTACAGAGGCCTTGCTGTTTACCCCTGCGCGTTATTTGTTACTTACTGTTTTTATTTCTCGCGGAATACTGTCGTCCATAATTTATCATTACTTTTTACGGCTGCAAAGATAGAAAAATCCGGTAATAAATGTATATCGGAGGCGGATTTTTGTCAAGTCCGTGAGACTGCATATTTGCGATAATGGTAATAGGCAATGCCGGCTAAGTCTGCTAGAAACCAACCGATAGGAATAGACCACCAAATACCGGTGACCCCAATAGTGGGAATGGATGCCAGCCAATAAGAAAGGACGACACGTGTACCTAAAGACAGAATGGTAAGCACGACAGACATTCCCGGCATACGGATGGCCCGGTAATAACCATAAAGGAGGAACAAGATCCCGATGCCTAAATAAAAAGCTCCTTCGATACGCAGGTATTCTGTTCCGATGCGAAGTATCTCAGCCTCATCCGGACGGACGAAAATAAGCATCAACGGCTTGGCAAAAAAGAAAACTAACAGCGAGATGATAAGGGAAAAGACGATCGTTATAAGAAATGCGCTACGTACTCCCCGGCGGATGCGATCCCCTTTCCGCGCTCCGAAATTCTGGGCAATGAAGGTGGAAAAAGCATTCCCGAACTCCTGAACGGGCATATAGGCGAAAGAGTCGATCTTGACTGCTGCGGCGAATGCGGCCATGACAACCGTACCAAAACTATTTACCAACCCTTGCACCATCAATATTCCGAAGTTCATCACGGATTGTTGGACGCAAGTCAGTGTGGAGAAAGAAGTGATTTCTCTCAGGCTGGAACGGTCGAAGCGCATATCTTCCCGGTGTAATCGTAGCTCGGGGCGGATTTTATAGGTATACAGCAAGATACCGGATGCCGCCGTTCCCTGTGCGATGACCGTTGCGACTGCCGCTCCTTCGATGCCTTGATCCAGGACAAGAATAAGAAACAAATCAAGCCCGATATTCAAAACGACCGATACAGCCAGAAACCATAAAGGTGTTACAGAATCGCCTACAGCCCGAAGCAACGCTGCATAAAAATTATACAGGAAAGTAAAGACTATTCCCCAGAAAATGATCCACAGATAGTTACGCATCAACGAATAAATATCATAGGGAACTTGTAACCATCGTAAAATCGGATCGAGCCATAGGAACACGGCAACATTCAGCAAGATGGTTACCGTGCCGATCAGCAGGAGAGAAACGTAGATGCTACGTCGCAGGGCGGACAGGTCTCCGGCTCCGTATTGCAGTGAGAAAACCGTGCCGCTTCCCATCGATAACCCCAGCAGGATAGAGATCAGGAAAACCATCAAGGTATAGGCGGAACCGACCGCTGCCAACGCATTTGCACCGATACATTGTCCTACGATCAGTGTATCGGCTATGTTATAGCATTGTTGTAAAAGCGATCCTGCCAGCATCGGCAATGTGAATTGTAGCAGGGTGGTGATTATACCTCCTTGTGTAAGGTCTCCTTTCCGTAACATTGTCAGCTCTTTTTATTCGTATAGTTTTGTATGAATCTGCAAAAATACGAATTAATCGGATAATCGTTCCTTCGGATCTCCGTAACCTGTCGGAGTGGTGCTGAGCTTTTGTTTTTGGGTAAAATGAACGCTAATCAAGCATCAAACTCATATAAGCTTCCCGGCTCTGATAGTTGAGCAACAAGCGGGTGAGCGATTGGGTGTCCATCTTTTTTAGTTCGCCGATGTTAAGAACGGAGTTTGCGTGGGTGAAGGCCCAGTGATGGATGAGGCGGTCGCGGTCCAAGACACGTGCCATGCCTAAAGGGAAAGTTCCTGGTCCGGTGAAAGGAGTACGGCAGACGGCCTTTTCCACCTTGCTCTGTGTTGTAGCTTCCTGTAAGAGCAGGTTCTTGATGTTGTCGTTGTCATACATCAATTCTTTGACATAGATATAGTCGCCGACAGGATAGAAAAAGATCATTCCGATCGGTTCTTCTTGAATGTTCAAGGCGGTCAGCATTTGTCCTCCGGACATCTGTAATTCGCGCAGGATAGTAACGAAATCGTCATAACCGTGCAGCACATAGCAAATACGTTCTCTCTGCTTCTTATTAAAAAAATTGTAGAGAGACTCCATCGAAGGTACTTCGGGCGGTACAACCAAAACACCCTGTTCCAGTGCTATTTCAGAAGGGCGGATATACGTTTCTTCTGAATAGTCGAAAGCTTCCGTATATCCTAAATCGCGGTAATAGTCGAACAGCCATGGATCGGCCGGGATAATGACTGTTAAGGCCACTTTCCGGCTTTCCATCACTTCGAATGCTTTCTGTATCAGTTGGCGCATAAGTCCCTGACCTCGTTCGGAGGGAAGAGTGCAGGCTCCATATATATAGTTTACGGATATCTCCTTTCCGTAGTAAGTCATGACATACGGAAGCATTTGAAGGGCGGAAACGATCTTTCCGTCTTTCTTTATGAACAGGGCGTTCTCTTTTTTGTAAACCCGGTCGAAGAACAGTTTGATAAATTCTTCGCTGTCGTTGAAAGAAGTACGCCACAGGTCGATCAATTGAGATTTGTTGTTATCCATCGTTCAATATTATTTTGCAGGTTTCTTTATTGCCGCGGATTTTTCCAATAGGATGAACGGGTTATACGAAAGTTTAGCCTGGCGCAGACCGGGAATACCCAAGTCTTCCTCTCGGTTCACATAGGTGTATTTTTCCGGAAGGTGAGAGGCGAATTCTTTGTTGATAACAGCATAAGCCCCCTCATAGTTCACATTCGCCTTTTCTACGTGGACGCCGAAAGTATTATGGTTGATCGGGGCACCAAAAGTGAAAGCGACAATCTGATGGTCTACGCAAATGGCTCCTCCAATAAGTCCCAATTCGTCATAATGGTTCAAGGCGTAGATTATAGAACGGCGTTCGTCGTTCAGATCCTCCTCGTCATTATCTTCCCGGTTGGCTTTGTACCATTTACATTCGAGCTGAAGGCATTCGGGAACCAGTTCTGGTGTGATAGGAATATATTCGTAGGCAAACTTCTTATTGAATTTGTTGATATGATTGCGTTTCGCCTGGTATTTTTTCCCTTTTAGGGTTGCCAGGTCTTCACGCAAGTAGATGTAATCGAAATAATTCCGTTCGGGGATGTAGAAAAATCCGCCGGGAATTGCCTTTTCGAGTTCTTCTTTGGCATCTGGCGTTACGCCTAACATACAGAGCGGGTGGCCTTGTTCGAGCGAGTCGGCTTCCAACAGGTCGATTGCTTGTTTCAGGTTGCCTTGACCTGTAGGAGTCATATAAGCGACTCTCGTTTTGTTTTCGATCCAGAAACGGATCAGCAAGCTGCCGTTGACAATGGCGAACTCGCTATCGTAGAGAAACCGCCAACTGCAGATGTTGACAAATGAATAATCGCAATTTTTATAATTGCTCGGTATCGTAAAGGATGTTATAATATCTCTATCTTCGATTCCGATCGGTTTAAACGGTATCTTCATCTTTTTCTTTTTTGATGTGCAAATATAAAACTAATAAAAATGGCTGAATGTTTTATCTTTAATAAAAACAATCGATTTTGTTTATTGCGTGATAAACCCTATAAATGCTATTAATAGCAATTTAACTAAATATAAAAATGATAGTGTATATAAAACTAACATCTATCTTTAAATGTTCGAAGTGAAATGGTTTTTGAAGAAAAGTGAGAAGGAAATGAATGCTGATAAAATATTACCGATCGACCTCTATCATGCCGTGTCGATTGCAAATTTGACATTGGAAAGTGCTTTAAAGGTCATTCACGTCGAAGCTGGGCAGGATCATGAACTGTTGCCTTTGGAACCGGGAACTCTTGCTGTGATCTGCCGGGGAGGAAAGTTCGAATGCAAAGCACTTGGAAAGGAAATCTCCATAGTTGCCGGACAGGTGTTCCTGGCGTCTGTGGAAGATGTGAGTGAGATATCCCGTTTTTCGGAGACAGGTTTTGAAGGGATCGTGATCTATGCCGGTAGCGATCTGCTGATCAATCGGCAACGTCTGATGTTCCGGACGATTACACCGGACGAACTGGAGGAGTCCGGGCTTTATATCCGGCTGATGCAGTCACAAATCGAGCGAATGAGCGATGTCCGTGTCAAAGTGGTGGAATCGCTTTTGCGTGCCCTTATTTTCTTCCTCCAGCAGGGAGGACATCTGGCGGACGACCGGGATAGCGAGGTTCCGCCTTTCTTCCACAATTTCGCCTTGCTGATTAGTCGTTATCATCATTATCCGGTTTATTATTTTGCCGAGAAGTTGGGAATGACTTCGACGGAACTGAATAACAAATGCAAATCGCATTCCGGTATTTCGGCTGCGGAATGGATCAGCCAGTATGTATTGCTTGAGGCGAAAGACTTACTGATTAAAACTCGACTGAGACCTTCCCGCATTGCCATGATGCTTAACTTCTCTAATTATGATACCTTTGCGCGTTGGTTCAGGCGGCATACGGGAGAGTTGCCAGGGAACTGGAGGTAATGGAATTTGAAAATTGAGAATTGAAAATTAAGATACCATGAAATGGACATTTGAGAATGCGAAAATAAAGGGGCGGATCGTCTTGACCGATTCGCTCCATGAAGACCCGGATCTTCTGAAAGACAAAACGCTGTATAAATTTATATGGGTGGATTCCGGCGAAGTGGAGTTGGATATCGATCATCAGCATGTTGTTTTGAAGAAGGGACAACTCGTTCCGCTTTCCCATTTGCATCATTTGGAGTTTCTGCGCATCGAAGGCAAATGCTATGCTTTGATGTTCAACGGCAATTTTTACTGTATACATGGCAACGACCATGAGGTGTCGTGCAACGGGTTGCTGTTTCACGGTTCATCACATGTGCTGACTTTTGTCCTTTCGGAAGATGAACGGCGGAAGATCGACACGCTGACGAGGATCATGCAAGAGGAGTTTCTCAGTACCGATCACCTGCAAGACGAGATGCTCCGGGTACTGTTGAAACGGTTTATCATATTATGTACGCGAATAGCGGAAGACCGGCAGGGAGCTGTTCGGGAGAACAGCCTTCAGTTCGAGACGATCCGCAAATTCTATGTCCTGGTCGATACCTATTTTAAGGAGAAAAAACAGGTGCAGGAATATGCGGACATGCTGAACAAATCCCCGAAGACACTGGCAAATATCCTTTCCGCCTATCAGCAGCCTTCCGCCATCCGTATCATCCATAACCGCATTCAGGCTGAAGCCCGGCGTTTACTGCTTTATACGGCTAAAAGCTCTAAAGAGATCGCTTTGATGCTAGGGTTCGAAGACCAGGCTGCGTTCAGCCGTTTCTTTAAGAACGCAGCCGGACTAAGTGCGACCGAATATCGCCACCAATATAAAAAATGATAATAGTGGCGATGACGGGCTGGTCGCTTGTCCGGGTTGTAGTATCCGCTTATTGCCGGTATTTGCAACAACCCGGCAGTTGGTCGTAGACGGCTTGATCCGCTTTATAAGTATCCGTGTCGTGCCCCGCTTTGGCAATAGCTTTGCTAATAGCGTCCACAGATGTTTTGGACGGATCGTTCTGTAGATGTATCATCTGTTTTTCCTTATCCCAATGAGCCGATGAAACGCCGTTTACGCTTTTGGCTGCTGTTTCGATGCGTTGTTTACACATGTCGCAGGAACCTTTTACCCCGAACATGGCATGCTCGCCTGCCGGTTCCGGTTGTGCTGCGGATGTACCGTGCGCGGCATGCCCTTCGTGACCGCTCATCGTATGCCCTGCATGGCCGCTCATCGGTTGTGCTTCGCCGTCATTGTTCATCATCGACTGCTTGCCTTCCAGTTGGGCACTGGCATCTATCGAGAAAACATCGTTCGTTACGACTTCTTCTCCTTCGGATAATCCTTTTAATATCACGTATGCGTTGCCGAGGGAAGGACCAAGTTCTACTTCACGCATCAGGAAAGTCGGGGTGGAGGTGTCCGGTTGCTTGACATAAACGATGGAACGTTTGCCGGTCCAGAGAACGGCAGTCTGCGGCACGGTGATCCGGTCTTTATATCCTTGAAGCGGGGCGCTGACCTCGGCGGTCGCATACATCTCCGGCTTCAGTTCCATATGGCTGTTGGGAACTTCCACCCGGACACGTGCCGTACGGGTGGAAGGGTTGATGATCGGATCGATAAACGCGATCCGGCCCGTATAGGTCTTGCCGGGAAGGGCCTGCAAGGTGAAATGAACCTGGTCGCCTCTGTTCAGGAAAGGCAGGTCAACTTCGAAAGCGTCGAACATCGCCCATACGTTCGACAGGTTCGCCACGTCGAAAAGGATAGCTCCTTGGGATACATAATCACCTTGGCTTACCCGTTTAGTCATCACGATCCCGCTTACGTTCGCTTTGATCTCGACGAGTGGGGAAACGCTACCGGACTGTTCGATCGCTTCTATCTGGGCGTTCGTCATTTTCCAGAGACGGAGTTTCTCGCGGGCTGCCTGGATCAGGGCGGGCTGCTTCATCTTAATGGCTTCCAACAGTTCCTGCTGGGCGGTGAACAGTTCGGGTGAATAAAGGACGGCAAGTGTTTGTCCGGCTCGTACACTCTCACCGGTAAAATTGATGTTGAGTTGTTCGATACGTCCGCCTACGTGCGCTGTCTGTGACTGTAAGCTTTGTTCGTTCGGGGCGATCTTGCCGTACAGGCGGACTGTCTTGACCGGGTTTTCCCTGCTGACCTTTGAAGTCTGCACGTCTGCCAGGGCGGCCGCCTCTTCCGATAACTGGATTGCTTTCGGGTCGGAGCTTTCTCCGCCGCCGCTTCCTTTACGGACCGGGATCAAGTCCATCGCGCAGATCGGGCATTTGCCGGGTTTATCCTGGCGTATCTGGGGGTGCATGGAGCAGGTCCAGACGCCCGTCTCGTCCTGCACGAGGTCGTGACTGTGTCCTTCGTGCATCTCATGCCCCTCATGGGTAGCCGGAGCGGGGCTTTCAGACGGGCTAAACAACAACCAGCCGACTAATAAGCCGGCACAGGCTACTATTATATATTGAACCGGTTTGCTTTTTATTATTTCATTTATCTTTTTCATCTTGTTATTCATTTACGGAGGTTGATACTAATTTCTCTAAACCCGCGATCAGCGTGTTGTATCCGGCAACCGCTTCGCTCTTTTTAAGGCTGTAATTCAGTAACTGGCGTTCCAGTTGGATGATGTCCGTGAGGGAAGTCGTCCCTGCCGAAAATTCGCGGATCATCAACTGGTAGGTCGACCGGGACAAGTCTTGCTGTTTGGCGTACAGGTCTATTTTGCGCGAGGCATTGGCCAGTTGTTTCCTCTTTCTTCAGCAGCCCTTCCCGCCACCAGCATTGGAATACGGGGACGACAAACATGGTCATCGACTGGATCAGCATGCCGCCGAAAGTCGGGATTGCCATCGGAACCATAATATCGGCTCCCTTTCCGGTCGAGGTGAGGACGGGGAGCAGGGTGGTCGCGGTTGTCATGGCTGCGGGACGTACACGTTTGAGTCCTGCTGTCACGACGGCTTCACGTATGGCGTGCCTGGTCTGCGGGTCCTTTTCCAGGAAGACGTGATGGATGTAAGTACCCATCAGCACACCGTCGTCGGTAGCCACACCGAAGAGGGCGATAAAGCCGATACCGGCGGAGATCGAGAAGTTGAAATTCGTGATTAATAGGGCCAAGATACCTCCGACGGCGGCGTAAGGCACGTTCAATCCTGACCGTACAGCCAGAGCAGGATAAAGCCGCCGGCGAAAGCTACGAATACACCGGAGAAATGAATCAACGAAGCTGTAAGGGTCTTGAACTGGAAATACAGAACCAGGAGGACGATCAGCAGGGCCAGGGGAACGACGATCATCAGCCGGCTGGTGGCACGCTCCTGCTGCTCGTAATTGCCGGCGAACTTATAGGATACGCCGGGATCAAGGTTCAACTCGCCCTCCTTTATCTGTTGCTCAAGGATGCGGGAAGCCTCTTTCACGATATCCACTTCCGCCTTCCCCGCCAGTTTGTCGAAGATGACGTAGCCTACCAAGAAAGTGTTCTCGCTTTGGATCATCTGCGCTCCACGGGTATAGTTGATATCGGCTAGCTCTTTAAGCGGGACTTGCGCCCCAGTGGCGATCGGTACGAGGATCATACCTAGCGCCTCTGGATTATCTCGAAGCTCACGAG
>ERZ772855.3074-NODE-3074-length-13085-cov-26.118649_pt1 | contig 13085 bp, 8 predicted proteins | sample MGYA00511900_ERZ772855 | MGnify/ENA primary metagenome ERZ772855 (study PRJEB29015, sample SAMEA2737701) | human gut metagenome | biome: human gut; feature: human-associated habitat; material: faeces | place: China | collected 2012 ...
TCCGCATCCCGTATGCCACCGACCCGGCGGGAAACCGCCTGCCGGACCCGGAGCTGCACCCGGACAGTACACTCACAGTGTGGCCGGATAACCGCATCGCGGAGGATGCGCACTATGTCTACCGCCACGATGAATACGGCAGGCTGACGGAGAAGACGGACCGCATCCCGGCGGGTGTGATACGGACGGACGACGAGCGGACCCACCACTACCACTACGACAGCCAGCACCGCCTGGTGTTCTACACGCGGATACAGCATGGCGAGCCACTGGTCGAGAGCCGCTACCTCTACGACCCGCTGGGACGGCGAATGGCAAAACGGGTCTGGCGGCGGGAGCGTGACCTGACGGGGTGGATGTCGCTGTCGCGTAAACCGGAGGTGACGTGGTATGGCTGGGACGGAGACAGGCTGACGACGGTGCAGACTGACACCACACGTATCCAGACGGTATACGAGCCGGGAAGCTTCACGCCGCTCATCCGGGTCGAGACAGAGAACGGCGAGCGGGAAAAAGCGCAGCGGCGCAGCCTGGCAGAGACGCTCCAGCAGGAAGGGAGTGAGAACGGCCACGGCGTGGTGTTCCCGGCTGAACTGGTGCGGCTGCTGGACAGGCTGGAGGAAGAAATCCGGGCAGACCGCGTGAGCAGTGAAAGCCGGGCGTGGCTTGCGCAGTGCGGGCTGACGGTGGAGCAACTGGCCAGACAGGTGGAGCCGGAATACACACCGGCGCGAAAAGCTCATCTTTATCACTGCGACCACCGGGGACTGCCGCTGGCGCTTATCAGCGAAGACGGCAATACGGCGTGGAGCGCGGAATATGATGAATGGGGCAACCAGCTTAATGAGGAGAACCCGCATCACCTGCACCAGCCGTACCGGCTGCCGGGGCAGCAGTATGATAAGGAGTCGGGGCTGTACTACAACCGGAACCGGTACTACGATCCGTTGCAGGGGCGGTATATCACTCAGGACCCGATAGGGCTGGAGGGGGGATGGAGTCTGTATGCGTATCCGCTGAATCCGGTGAATGGTATTGATCCATTAGGGTTAAGTCCCGCAGATGTAGCGCTAATAAGAAGAAAAGATCAACTAAACCATCAAAGAGCATGGGATATATTATCTGATACTTATGAAGATATGAAGAGATTAAATTTAGGTGGGACTGATCAATTTTTCCATTGTATGGCATTTTGTCGAGTGTCTAAATTAAATGACGCTGGTGTTAGCCGATCGGCGAAAGGGCTGGGTTATGAAAAAGAGATTAGAGATTACGGGTTAAATCTGTTCGGTATGTACGGCAGAAAAGTAAAGCTATCCCATTCTGAAATGATTGAAGATAATAAAAAAGACTTGGCTGTAAATGACCATGGGTTGACATGTCCATCAACAACAGATTGCTCAGATAGATGTAGTGATTATATTAATCCAGAGCATAAAAAAACGATAAAGGCTTTACAAGATGCTGGCTATCTCAAGTAATCTATCAAAGATGATAATATTTATTTTTGCTATTATAATCATTGTTGTTTTATGCGTAATTACTTATCTTTATTTATACAAAGATGAATCTCTTGTAAGTAAACATTACATAAACTATATGGCAATACCAGAAAATGATGGAGTTTTTACATGGCTCCCAGATTTTTTTTCGCACGTAGCGGTGGATATATCAATATACACAAATGTAGAAGATGATTATTTTTTTCTTATTTTTCCCTAACAAATGATGATGGGGGTAGGTTTAAGAAAACATTGACAGTGAGGGCCAGGGAACAAGTGGCGAAAATCGTATCAAAGAATGATCCAGATACAAAAAAAGTGTGGTGTAAATATGGTAAGATACCAGGGCAAGGGGATGGTGTAAACCTTTTTTTTGTTGGTGAAATTAATGTTACGCATTATTTTATAACAAATATTGGAGCTGGATTGCCTGATGCTTGTGCAGAGTAATTGCTTGAATTAAGAGTCTATCCCATATCGAAGTCGTCAACTTCGTAGTGAGGAAAAGTAAAATTCCTGACTGAGAAAAGACATGTCGGCTATTGTGTAAAGCCATATAGCTCAGACGATGAATATCTACTCGTATTCAGTTGTTTATTGAGGGTGAGTTCCGACCCTGAAACAACAAATAAAATGAACAGTCAGAGAGTTTACATAGAATTGCACTGGTCTTTTACGATATCTGACATTGTGTAATACATATTCAGCCATGCATTAATTAAAATGTTACGTGTTTAATGTGAGTCCCTATCTGAAAATAAATAATCCTTCCGGATTAAAATAAATTCTTGCCGGGAAAGAAAGAGGAAATAAACCATTAGCGGAAAACCAGCGGCACGCCAGGGTGACATGCCCCAGTACGGCGGCCCGATAGTCCAGGGTTCAGCGGGGGTACTGATAGTCGCGCCGACTGCATCGAGAACTCCATACAACTTTTTACGGAACGTCACCTGATAAAATTTGTTCAGTATCGTCTTTTGAGATTCTCAAGGTTATGGAGTAACCAGACAGAACGGACACCACTGTCGGAGATAAAAACCCCCTGTTTACGCAGCTCGTTGCTGGCCCGGTGCTGACCATGTGTCGGGAAAGCGACGGCGTAATCAACAACAGCCTGTTCAGTTGCCTCATCGGTACGGTTCTTAAGGTTAGGAGCGCGGCGACTACGATTAATCTGCGCATCCACACCGCCTTCAGCGACCAGTTCGCGGTAACGATAAAACGTATCACGCGAAACGCCCATGATTTTACAGGCTTTTGATACGTTGCTGAGTTCTTCAGCCAGATTGAGCAAACCGGCTTTGTGTTTGATGACGGGATTGGCAGTATGAAGCATGAGAGTTACCTCTTGTTTTGGATAAGGATTCGACACTCATATCAAAACCGGTAACTCTCAACCTTTCAAGGCCATGTGTCAGATCAAGTCGCGACTAATACAAATACGTCCCTCATTACCGCGCCTTAACCCATTCCGCCACTTCCGCCCACTCACCGCGAAAGACAACTTTTTCCGCTTTTTTCTCAAGCTGATAGCGATACATCGGGTCGTAATATTCTTCAAGTAACGGCACCAGCCAGGCCAGATGACCGTCGGTGCTGCCGGTGGTGAGTTGCGTTGTCAGTGCTGCATCCAGCCTTGCAGCCAGTTCGTTATAGCGCTGTAGCCCCAGCCGACGCTTAATCGCCGAAAGTCCGTGATGCAGGTATTCGCAATACTCCTGCCAGCCCTGTTCGTCGCCGTACGCGTGGGTAAAATCATGATGCATACGCAAGAAATACTCTTCGTTCAGGCGCTCAAGACGGATCTCAAACGGATCTTCTACCACCGCAATCGCCGCCTGAGTCATTCGCTCGCGCAGGCATTCCGGCAGGTGATTCGAACCGATCATCCGGCTTTCGTCTTCCAGCACCCACAGGCGCAAATTCTGACGGGCGTCGGTTTTTAGCATTTCGGCAGCCAGCAGGTTTTCAAAACTCGCCTGGCTAAGTTGTGGTTGTAACGTGCGACCAAACGCCGAACCGCGATGACGCGCCAACCCTTCCAGATCAACACCGTTCGGCTGTTGCTGCACTAACAGCGTTTTACCGCTGCCGGTACAACCGCCAATCAGCACTATCGGTTTTTGTGCCAGTTCAATAGTCGCCTGAATCGCGGTCTGGCGCAGTGCCTTATAACCGCCTTCCACCAGCGGATAATCAATCCCCGCTGCATGCAACCAGCTTTGCACAATATGTGAGCGCTGACCGCCACGGGCGCAGCAGAGAATACCTTGCGGATTTTGCAGGCACGCTGCCCGCCAGGCGTCCATGCGCTGCTGACGAATTTCACCCGCCACCAGTTTATGTCCCAGCGCCAGCGCTGCGTCTGAGCCTTGCTGTTTATAGCAGGTGCCAACGGCGGCGCGTTCATCGTTATTCATTAACGGCAGATTGATAGCGGCGGGCATTGCGCCGTGCTCAAACTCGATAGGGGCGCGAACATCAATAATGGGCGTATCAGCAATCAGCAGGGCACGATAGTCCTGTTCCGTGTGTCTCTCTTGCATAGTTAAAAGTGAACCTCAAATCAGCTTGCGCGCTATTTTACGCGCCAACGCGCAAGGAAACTTGATTTTTAACTGCGTGGGTTGCCGAAAATTTCTAAAAATCCGCTGATTTCCGGCCTGCGCTGGGTAAACAAGGTCACAATATCTTCTACCGCTTTGCCGCTGCCAAATTTGCGCCATGCCAGACTCAATGGCGAAGGAGGGCGCATCGTTGGGATTACCCGGCTGACCAGTTGTTGATTATCGATCATTGACTGGCAAAGCGATTTTGGCAAAAAACCAATGCCAACGCCCGCCAGATGGGCGGCGATTTTCGTTTCCATATCGGGAACAATAATCTCTTTTTGCCCTGGCAATCGCCAGGCGACGCGTTTGGTTAAGGTGCGGGCGCTGTCTTCAATATTGACCGCCGGAAAGCGCCGCAACTGCGCTTCTGTTAGCGGCTCTTCAACGTTCGCCAGCGGATGATCCGCCGCCATGACAAAGCGCCATTGCACCGATCCTAAGGGATCAAGACTAAAGGTATTTGCCAGCGCCTCAGTTCCCGTGACGCCGATAGCCAGCGAAAAACCTTCGTACAATAGCGAGTCCCAGACGCCCATATAGATTTGTCGGGAGATGTGAAACTGGGTAAAGGGGTAACGCTCATTCAGCCACGCCAGCAACTGGGCGACGGCCTGGGGGTTGTAGAGCAGGTTGTTGATGACAATATTCACCTGGCGTTCCACGCCATCATTCACCTGTTGCAGCTCGCTTGGCATACTTTCCAGCCAGCTCAGCCAGTCTCTGGCCTGGGAAAGTAGATGCTCGCCAGCCGCTGTCAACGTCACGCTGCGAGTCGTACGGAAAAACAGCGCTACTCCGGTATTCTCTTCCAGAAGTTTAATGCGATAACTGATCGTCGCCGTGGTTTTACATAATCGTTCTGCCGCTTTTGAAAAACTTCCTGTTTCAGCAACCGCAATGAAAGTCCGCAAGGTTTCTGGATCGAACATCTTCAGGTATCCCCTTTTAAATCCGCAAGTTGCGTGATTTTCTTATCCTCTGATTTATCAGTATTTTTACATGATAACCCTGTTCAATTTGTGGACTAAATCTAGTTTTGGAAACATATTCCAACTTTTGTATTGATGTTGTTCTCTTAAGGTTTTAGATTGCCTGTTATTGAAACCAAGCTGACCGGTCGGCGGTGGTTGAACGGAATTATGTTACAAGGACAAAAAGATGAAACTTCAGGTATTACCGTTAAGTCAGGAAGCCTTTAGTGCTTATGGCGACGTAATCGAAACGCAGCAACGGGATTTTTTCCATATTAACAATGGCCTGGTGGAGCGTTACCACGATTTGGCGCTGGTTGAGATTCTTGAGCAAGACCGTACGCTTATCAGCATTAACCGCGCGCAACCGGCGAATCTGCCGCTGACCATTCACGAACTCGAACGTCATCCGCTGGGTACTCAGGCCTTTATCCCGATGAAAGGTGAGGTGTTTGTGGTGGTCGTGGCGTTAGGTGACGACAAACCAGACCTGTCAACGCTGCGGGCGTTTATCACCAACGGCGAACAGGGAGTGAATTACCATCGTAACGTCTGGCATCACCCACTTTTCGCCTGGCAGCGCGTCACCGATTTTCTGACCATCGATCGCGGCGGCAGTGACAACTGTGATGTTGAAAGTATTCCTGAACAGGAACTCTGTTTTGCGTGACGCCTGCAACCGACTTGCATAAGATAAACTAATTGTTCATTGTTTATGCTCACTTGTAGGTCGGAGTTAACGTAGGTATGACGGAAGTTAGACGGCGCGGCAGGCCAGGACAGGCGGAGCCTGTGGCACAGAAGGGCGCACAGGCGTTAGAGCGGGGAATTGCGATTCTGCAATATTTGGAAAAAAGTGGGGGAAGTTCGTCGGTTAGCGATATTTCTCTCAATCTGGATTTGCCGCTCTCCACGACCTTTCGCTTGCTGAAGGTTTTACAGGCAGCGGATTTTGTCTATCAGGACAGTCAATTAGGCTGGTGGCATATAGGATTAGGTGTCTTTAACGTCGGTGCGGCGTACATCCATAACCGCGATGTCCTCTCCGTCGCCGGGCCGTTTATGCGCCGCCTGATGTTACTTTCCGGCGAAACGGTCAATGTCGCGATCCGTAACGGCAATGAAGCGGTATTAATTGGTCAGTTAGAGTGTAAATCGATGGTCAGGATGTGTGCGCCACTGGGCAGTCGTCTGCCACTGCATGCTTCCGGTGCGGGCAAAGCGCTGCTTTATCCGCTGGCGGAAGAGGAGTTGATGAGCATCATTCTGCAAACCGGTTTGCAGCAGTTTACGCCAACTACGCTTGTGGATATGCCCACCTTGCTGAAGGACCTGGAACAAGCGCGTGAACTGGGCTATACCGTAGATAAAGAAGAGCATGTTGTAGGTCTGAATTGCATAGCTTCAGCAATTTACGATGATGTCGGTAGTGTTGTTGCCGCTATCTCCATCTCCGGGCCTTCATCAAGACTGACAGAAGATCGTTTTGTCAGTCAGGGTGAGCTGGTCAGAGACACCGCCCGCGATATCAGCACGGCGTTGGGACTGAAAGCACATCCATAATGTCTGTCGCATCCCGCTCTGCGGAGCGGGTTTTTTTGACAAAATTTGAAAGTTGGAAAAATTTTCCAATAAATAGAGGTAGGAATAAAATGGCAAAAATGAGAGCCGTTGACGCGGCAATGTATGTGCTGGAGAAAGAAGGTATCACCACCGCCTTCGGTGTTCCGGGAGCTGCAATCAATCCGTTCTACTCAGCGATGCGTAAGCACGGCGGTATTCGTCACATTCTGGCGCGTCATGTGGAAGGTGCTTCGCACATGGCGGAAGGTTATACCCGCGCAACGGCAGGAAATATCGGCGTATGTCTGGGGACTTCCGGTCCTGCGGGCACGGACATGATCACCGCGCTCTATTCCGCTTCTGCTGATTCCATTCCTATTCTGTGCATTACCGGCCAGGCACCGCGCGCCCGTCTGCATAAAGAAGATTTTCAGGCCGTAGATATTGAAGCAATTGCTAAACCGGTCAGCAAAATGGCGGTTACAGTTCGTGAAGCGGCGCTGGTGCCTCGCGTGCTGCAACAGGCATTTCACCTGATGCGTTCTGGTCGTCCGGGTCCGGTACTGGTGGATTTACCGTTCGACGTTCAGGTTGCGGAAATCGAGTTTGATCCTGACATGTACGAACCGCTGCCGGTCTACAAACCTGCTGCCAGCCGTATGCAGATCGAAAAAGCTGTAGAAATGTTAATCCAGGCCGAACGTCCGGTGATTGTTGCCGGGGGCGGGGTAATTAATGCTGACGCAGCTGCACTGTTACAACAGTTTGCTGAACTGACCAGCGTTCCGGTGATCCCAACGCTGATGGGCTGGGGCTGTATCCCGGACGATCATGAACTGATGGCCGGGATGGTGGGTCTGCAAACCGCGCATCGTTACGGTAACGCAACGTTGCTGGCGTCCGACATGGTGTTTGGTATCGGTAACCGTTTTGCTAACCGTCATACCGGTTCGGTAGAGAAATACACCGAAGGGCGCAAAATCGTTCATATCGATATTGAGCCGACGCAAATTGGTCGCGTGCTGTGTCCGGATCTCGGCATTGTCTCTGATGCTAAAGCGGCGCTGACACTGCTGGTTGAAGTGGCGCAGGAGATGCAAAAAGCGGGTCGTCTGCCGTGTCGTAAAGAATGGGTCGCCGACTGCCAGCAGCGCAAACGCACTTTGCTGCGCAAAACCCATTTCGACAACGTGCCGGTGAAACCGCAGCGCGTGTATGAAGAGATGAACAAAGCCTTTGGTCGCGATGTTTGCTATGTCACCACCATTGGTCTGTCACAAATCGCTGCGGCACAAATGCTGCATGTCTTTAAAGACCGCCACTGGATCAACTGTGGTCAGGCTGGTCCGTTAGGCTGGACGATTCCGGCGGCGCTGGGGGTTTGTGCCGCTGATCCGAAACGCAATGTGGTGGCGATTTCTGGCGACTTTGACTTCCAGTTCCTGATTGAAGAGTTAGCCGTTGGCGCGCAGTTCAACATTCCGTACATCCATGTGCTGGTGAATAACGCCTATCTCGGCCTGATTCGTCAGTCACAACGCGCTTTTGACATGGACTACTGCGTGCAACTCGCTTTCGAGAATATCAACTCCAGTGAAGTGAATGGCTACGGTGTTGACCACGTAAAAGTAGCGGAAGGTTTAGGTTGTAAAGCTATTCGGGTCTTCAAACCGGAAGATATTGCGCCAGCCTTTGAACAGGCGAAAGCCTTAATGGCGCAATATCGGGTACCGGTAGTCGTGGAAGTTATTCTCGAGCGTGTGACCAATATTTCGATGGGCAGCGAACTGGATAACGTCATGGAATTTGAAGATATCGCCGATAACGCAGCGGACGCACCGACTGAAACCTGCTTCATGCACTATGAATAAGGGAGATAAATAATGTTACGTTTCTCTGCTAATTTATCGATGTTATTTGGAGAATATGATTTTCTCGCCCGTTTTGAGAAAGCTGCGCAGTGTGGTTTTTGCGGCGTTGAATTTATGTTTCCTTATGACTACGACATTGAAGAATTAAAACATGTGCTGGCGAGTAATAAACTCGAACATACGCTGCACAATTTACCGGCGGGTGACTGGGCGGCGGGGGAGCGCGGTATTGCCTGTATTCCTGGCCGTGAAGAAGAGTTTCGGGATGGCGTAGCAGCAGCGATTCGTTATGCCCGTGCGCTGGGTAATAAAAAAATTAACTGTCTGGTCGGTAAAACGCCGGCTGGTTTCAGCAGTGAACAGATTCACGCAACGCTTGTAGAAAACCTGCGTTATGCCGCGAATATGCTGATGAAAGAAGATATTTTATTACTGATTGAACCTATTAACCATTTTGATATTCCTGGTTTCCATCTCACCGGAACTCGGCAGGCGCTGAAATTGATTGATGATGTTGGTTGCTGCAATTTGAAAATTCAGTATGACATTTATCATATGCAGCGGATGGAAGGTGAATTAACCAACACCATGACTCAGTGGGCTGATAAAATTGGTCACCTGCAAATTGCCGATAATCCGCATCGCGGCGAACCGGGAACCGGAGAAATTAATTATGATTATCTCTTTAAGGTAATCGAAAATTCTGACTACAACGGTTGGGTTGGGTGTGAATATAAACCCCAAACCACCACGGAAGCCGGTTTACGCTGGATGGATCCGTACCGTTAAAACGTAACGCTATTCAGACAATGCTTTTTTAGGCCGCTAAGTTGGCAGGGGATCGTGTTGTCTGAATTCAGGAAAAGCGAAATTTAAAAGAGGTTAATTATGAAACTGGGATTTATTGGCTTAGGCATTATGGGTACACCGATGGCCATTAATCTGGCGCGTGCCGGTCATCAATTACATGTCACGACCATTGGACCGGTTGCTGATGAATTACTGTCACTGGGTGCCGTCAGTGTTGAAACTGCTCGCCAGGTAACGGAAGCATCGGACATCATTTTTATTATGGTGCCGGACACACCTCAGGTTGAAGAAGTTCTGTTCGGTGAAAATGGTTGTACCAAAGCCTCGCTGAAGGGCAAAACCATTGTTGATATGAGCTCCATTTCCCCGATTGAAACTAAGCGTTTCGCTCGTCAGGTGAATGAACTGGGCGGCGATTATCTCGATGCGCCAGTCTCCGGCGGTGAAATCGGTGCGCGTGAAGGGACGTTGTCGATTATGGTTGGCGGTGATGAAGCGGTATTTGAACGTGTTAAACCGCTGTTTGAACTGCTCGGTAAAAATATCACCCTCGTGGGCGGTAACGGCGATGGTCAAACCTGCAAAGTGGCAAATCAGATTATCGTGGCGCTCAATATTGAAGCGGTTTCTGAAGCCCTGCTATTTGCTTCAAAAGCCGGTGCGGACCCGGTACGTGTGCGCCAGGCGCTGATGGGCGGCTTTGCTTCCTCACGTATTCTGGAAGTTCATGGCGAGCGTATGATTAAACGCACCTTTAATCCGGGCTTCAAAATCGCTCTGCACCAGAAAGATCTCAACCTGGCACTGCAAAGTGCGAAAGCACTTGCGCTGAACCTGCCAAACACTGCGACCTGCCAGGAGTTATTTAATACCTGTGCGGCAAACGGTGGCAGCCAGTTGGATCACTCTGCGTTAGTGCAGGCGCTGGAATTAATGGCTAACCATAAACTGGCCTGATACCCGCAATAAAAATGGCCGATATCAGAAAATGAATCGGCCAGCAATATTAAAAAAGAAAGCAGCCAAAGATGTTGCTTCAGTATTAAAAATAATATTTTTATTTTATTTGTTCCTCATAGCTAGATTAAAACAACGTTATTCGATACGTGAAATTAAGAGGGGTTTATGGAACATCAGAGAAAACTATTCCAGCAACGCGGCTATAGCGAAGATCTATTGCCGAAAACGCAAAGCCAGCGGACCTGGAAAACATTTAACTATTTTACCTTATGGATGGGTTCGGTTCATAACGTTCCCAATTATGTGATGGTCGGCGGCTTTTTTATTCTCGGCTTGTCTACCTTTAGTATTATGCTGGCAATTATCCTCAGCGCCTTTTTCATTGCCGCGGTAATGGTATTAAACGGTGCTGCGGGCAGTAAATACGGTGTGCCTTTTGCCATGATCCTGCGTGCTTCTTACGGTGTACGTGGTGCACTGTTTCCCGGATTATTAAGGGGCGGAATTGCCGCCATCATGTGGTTTGGTTTGCAATGTTACGCGGGGTCACTGGCCTGCTTGATTCTGATTGGCAAAATCTGGCCGGGATTTTTAACTCTCGGTGGTGATTTCACTCTGTTAGGCCTTTCTCTACCGGGCTTAATTACTTTCTTAATCTTCTGGCTGGTCAACGTTGGTATAGGTTTTGGCGGTGGCAAAGTTTTAAATAAATTCACTGCCATTCTTAACCCGTGCATCTATATCGTTTTCGGCGGTATGGCGATTTGGGCGATTTCACTGGTCGGGATCGGTCCAATCTTTGACTATATTCCGAGCGGTATTCAGAAAGCAGAAAACGGTGGCTTCCTGTTCCTGGTGGTGATTAACGCGGTAGTTGCGGTCTGGGCGGCACCGGCGGTGAGCGCATCCGACTTTACGCAAAACGCCCACTCGTTTCGTGAGCAGGCGCTGGGGCAAACGCTGGGTTTAGTTGTGGCCTATATTCTGTTTGCGGTCGCCGGGGTATGTATTATTGCCGGAGCCAGTATTCACTACGGCGCTGATACCTGGAACGTGCTGGATATTGTTCAGCGTTGGGACAGCCTGTTCGCCTCGTTCTTTGCGGTACTGGTTATTCTGATGACAACTATCTCCACTAACGCGACCGGTAATATTATTCCAGCCGGTTATCAGATTGCCGCCATTGCACCGACAAAACTGACCTATAAAAACGGCGTACTGATTGCCAGTATTATCAGCTTGCTGATCTGCCCGTGGAAATTAATGGAAAATCAGGACAGCATTTATCTTTTCCTCGATATTATCGGCGGAATGCTTGGTCCGGTAATTGGTGTCATGATGGCGCATTATTTTGTGGTGATGCGCGGACAAATTAATCTTGATGAACTGTATACCGCACCTGGCGATTATAAATATTACGATAACGGTTTTAACCTCACTGCGTTTTCAGTAACTCTGGTGGCCGTTATTTTATCTCTTGGCGGTAAGTTTATTCACTTTATGGAACCGTTATCGCGTGTTTCATGGTTTGTCGGCGTCATCGTCGCCTTTGCGGCCTACGCCTTATTAAAGAAACGTACAACAGCAGAAAAAACAGGAGAGCAAAAAACCATAGGTTAATTAATCCCGATATTGAACATTGAGTTAAAAACCAATCTGTATTTTACAAGGAGTTTGTTATGTCTTTTGATTTAATCATTAAAAACGGCACCGTTATTTTAGAAAACGAAGCTCGCGTTGTAGATATCGCCGTTAAAGGCGGAAAAATTGCTGCTATCGGTCAGGATCTGGGCGATGCAAAAGAAGTTATGGATGCGTCTGGTCTGGTGGTTTCGCCGGGCATGGTTGATGCGCACACCCATATTTCTGAACCGGGTCGTAGCCACTGGGAAGGTTATGAAACCGGTACTCGCGCAGCGGCAAAAGGTGGTATCACCACCATGATCGAAATGCCGCTCAACCAGCTGCCTGCAACGGTTGACCGCGCTTCAATTGAACTGAAGTTCGATGCCGCTAAAGGCAAGCTGACTATTGATGCGGCACAACTCGGTGGCCTGGTGTCTTACAACATCGACCGTCTGCATGAGCTGGATGAAGTGGGCGTTGTCGGCTTCAAATGCTTCGTTGCGACCTGTGGCGATCGCGGTATCGACAACGACTTCCGTGATGTAAACGACTGGCAGTTCTTCAAAGGTGCGCAGAAGCTGGGCGAACTGGGTCAGACGGTGCTGGTGCACTGCGAAAACGCGCTGATTTGTGACGAACTGGGCGAAGAAGCGAAGCGTGAAGGTCGCGTAACCGCTCATGACTATGTGGCTTCGCGTCCGGTATTTACCGAAGTGGAAGCAATTCGCCGCGTACTGTATCTGGCGAAAGTTGCTGGTTGCCGTCTGCACGTTTGCCACGTCAGCAGCCCGGAAGGTGTTGAGGAAGTGACTCGTGCACGTCAGGAAGGTCAGGACGTTACTTGTGAATCCTGCCCGCATTACTTTGTACTGGATACCGATCAGTTCGAAGAAATCGGTACTCTGGCGAAGTGTTCACCGCCGATCCGCGATCTGGAAAACCAGAAAGGCATGTGGGAAAAACTGTTTAACGGTGAAATCGATTGCCTGGTTTCCGACCACTCTCCATGCCCGCCGGAAATGAAAGCCGGTAACATCATGAAAGCATGGGGCGGTATCGCCGGTCTGCAAAGCTGCATGGACGTGATGTTCGATGAAGCGGTACAGAAACGCGGTATGTCTCTGCCAATGTTCGGCAAATTAATGGCGACTAACGCAGCAGATATTTTCG